>Ga0099822_1000725_pt1 | contig 33778 bp, 12 predicted proteins | sample CowpeawhiteBW_FD_76839 | JGI IMG/M metagenome (GOLD analysis project Ga0099822, IMG submission 76839) | Root nodule microbial communities of legume samples collected from California USA - Cow pea white BW | ecosystem: Host-associated > Plants > Roots > Nodule | place: USA: California | collected... | reverse complement strand
TATATATATATATATATATATGTATGTATATATATATATATATAGAGAGAGAGAGAGAGAGAGAGATCGCGTAGAATAGATAAATAAGAAAAATAAAAAATTAAAAGCAATATGTTTAGTTGAAATACAGGAATATATATATTTATACGTGAATTAATTCAACGTTTTGGCGTAGAAGTGTGATCTAGAATTCTTCCAGAGATGGCAGAAGCAAGTGCTGCAGTGAAATTAGGATCTCTGGTCAAAGAAGTAGCCATTTGTTGAACTAAAAACTGCTGCATCAATGACTTTTGCGCATTCATGTCAACAACTTTTGACTGGACCAATTCTAGCGCTTCAATTCGACCACCACTCCCACTTTCACTTTTCCCTGAATTCGCCGTTATCTCCGTTTGATGTTCTTCCCCATGGTTGTGTTCTCCCTCGTACGTTGTTACCAACACTCTTCGATCCTCCACGCTTCTCTGCACCTAATTTAACAAACATCTTTGTCGTGTTACTTACACAAAACAAATCAACATTTTCATGCCTAAATCTTCAGTTCATTACCTTCTTCTTCACTGGGCACCCTGGAGCATAGGAACACTTGAAGTAAGCCCTAGGAGAAGGGTTATCTCTCGTCACTTTTTGACCATATTTTCTCCACTGATATCCGTCCCTCACATACTTCAACATATCAAGGATCTTTAATTAGTTAGTTCTTAGAACCTCATCAAAATCTGTAACACTTAGTAACAGTAGCAGATGAATCTGAAAACATCGTATTTGTTTGTTGAAGATGGAACTTACCAAGCTGGTATCAGATGCATCGGTCCGTACAAAAACTTTTTGAACCTTTGGGGTGGTGCTACTTTGCTTAGGCTTTTTGAATGTCTCTTCCTCACTGCTGCACTCTGTATGCGCGTTCACGCAAAACAGATTCGAGCAATTCTCACTCTCCACCTTTCTTTTCAGCGATGCTGTTTCTTCTCTCTCAAAATTTGCGTTCTTCAGTCTGTTGAACTCACTCAAATGTTTCTGCAAAGCAACATAGCTCTCGCATACGTGCTTCAGCGTCTCGGTTAGCATCTTGTTCTCACTGTTCAGACGCTGCAACTCTTCAACCAAAACTTCTCCCTGCTCACACAATTTCCAACGCAAAAAAGATTCATTAATTTTATACGATGGTTGCTGTTACAGTGTGTTACAGTGTGCATGTTTACGTGTATATATATATAGATATACTAACCGCGAGGTGTATGTGTGAAGAGGGAATAACGTTAAGGTTGAGGGAAGTGTCGACAGAAGTTGGTTCCATGGAAGAAAGATTTGGTTCTGAATCAAGAGACATAGGGAATTAGAGAAGCTAATAAAATGGTTGGTTGATGCAAAACGAGTGATGAGATAGATTAGTTTAATTGGATATAAGAGAATGAGACACGGAACTATTTATATACAGAGATAGCGAGTTGAAGACTTTTATTATTATTTGTTGCGAGGAAAGTGGCACGAAAATGAGCACGATTTAACAGTCTCCTACACTTTCTTCATTCCCATGTTGTCTTTAGTTTAGCACGGACGCGCATTCCGCAGATAAAAAGAAGCTTCTCCTAAATAATAATATAATAATAACAAAAATATATTACGACTCTTATGTTGATGGAGTGGTGAATCTGAGAGTTTTGCATTTAGATGTTGTGAGATTGACCGTAAAATGATCACGTTGACCAGAATATATGGTTACATATTATCGATGAGATTGCGTGTGAGGATTCAGTATTGGAGCAGAATTTGAATGCAAAAGGAAACAAAAATATGCATATAGATTGGAGTAGGTTCTTCTTAGTTTTCTTGGGTGTTGACCGTCCTTTAGACACTTTCTTGGTTATTACATGTGAACCGGAGCACCAAGTCTATGGCTTCTCTTTCACTTTTTCTGATTCCTTTTCTTGTTTCACTCTACTACGTCTTAATCATCTTTCCCACTACTCTTTCTATTTCTCCATTTCTCGTATTTCAATTCAACATCACATAGTTAATATCTATTTCAAAAGTAAACATTAGATGCATTTCTTTCCAAACTATATACTTCATGCATTTAATGAGATAACAAATTCAACACCAAAAAATATCCAAATATATGTATATAAAAGAAAGTCATATAAGAAAAACATATAAACAAATGTCTACTACAAGTCATTACATCAAAACAATATTGTTTTCAAATTTGAAGAGTGAAAAGGAAACACAAAACAAAAACAATAACGTGAAACTTATATCTTAAATTATGTATTTGGAAAAATATTTCAGCGTGATTCAATGGTGAACAAAATACAAGTCATAAGTTTGATGAATGTGTCAATTAAATTTTGTTTTTTTTTAAATGGAAAATTTTGCTTATTTTTTTTATTTAAATATTTCTTTTCATTTGATGTTAAGTAAGACAAAAATAAATTTGACTGGTTTAGATTAAATTTGTTCATTTTTACAACAATTCACTTAGTCTTAGTGCATAAATGACTTGTAATGAATTGATAGCGTAAGAACTTCTATGTTGACAAAATAGGTGGATCATTTGAAAAAAAAAGTACTCTTAATTACTCGAGAAAACTCTTTCTTTTTTTTTCATGAAAAAAAAGGGACCACTGCAAAAGTTGAAATTATTAAAAGGAGAAAATTTAGGATGTGTTTTTATGTGAATGATATTTGAGAGGAAGATGATTGATTTGGGTTGATTAGACGGTGATGTTTATGTTATTTTTTTTTATAGATTTAGGGGTGATTGCGAAGTGGATTTGAAAATAATTTTTGTAAAAGTTTGGAAAGGATCTAACTGATGTTATTAAAAAAAATTTAAATTTAATAGATAAAAATGTAACATGACCTAATTATCTTTGATGTTAAAAGATTATAATAAAATTATATTTGAATAAGTTGTAATTAGTTTTTCATTTATTATTATCATAAATAAAAATATTAAAAATGGAATGGAATAGGAATTCCCGACACACAAACACCGTAAATGGAATGGAATAGGTTAAAAAAAAAGAAAAAGGAACCGATTAAAATGGAAACATGACAAAGTTGGAAACGGATTCGACAAAAAGAGAATAGGTTCCATTCCAGCTATGCAAAAACAGGTATGGTTATACCCACAAAAACAGATCTGGTTCCAAAGAAGAGATGTGCGGATCCACTCGTCAAGACTCTACTGTGCTCCAGTCATGACTCTCTTCATTTCAATTCCATACCTTGAAAGCATTGCTGGTTCATTTTTTTTTTTTTCATTCAACCAAACTAATAATATTTGTTCGAGCAAAATATACTTTCATTATTCGAATCATTTTTATATTTTTATCTACACTATTCCTCATTAAGAAAAACACAAACTTAATAAAAAAATTAATCAAAATTATCATATTGTCAATTTTTTAATTAGGAATACAAGAATATTCTGTATTCTCGTATAAATGGGATGTTCTATCTAGTTTTATTATTTGGCTCACTAACTAGACGTTACACTAAAAATTTACATTTCAAATTTACTAGCATGTGAAAACTGAATAATTTATTCACAAGTTACTGATGACATTAATTAATTAGGTAATATTTATCATACAATTTGGAAATGGTAAACTGAACTTCTCCCTATTTTTTAAATTTTTTTTTAGAGAACTATATTTACTTCATGGATGTATAGTATTGGATAATTGTCACATTTAACTTTACTTATGAATAAACAAGTAAACTTTATTTATGGTTCCTCTAACCAATTACATACTGAACCTCCATCTAATAAGAAAATTTTGATGAGTTAATTAAATTTATATGTAAATTGTTTGTTTTAAGAATACTGCCACATAAGGAGAAGTTTTAAACCAATTTGGATTCCTTATTAAATTTTGTTGTGTTATTTTTTTACTACAATTCTATAATACATTGATTATCACTAATTTTAATATTTTAAAATATATTAAAAAAATATTTAAAATACCAACATAATATATATATATATATATATATATAAACTAATAAAAAATCTGTACTCATTCTAAACATACTTAATTTGGAATTAAAGCAGTTATCATTATTTTTTTTATTAAAAAAATGTGGAACTTATTTTATAACAAAAAATTTTGCTACTCCCAAACGTGTCGTACGAAGTTCAAAGAACTTCCTACACGGAATCGGAAAGTCCACTAAGTTTCATGCGTAATTACGTTGCATGATATCATCTTTCAAGTAATATGTACCCTCTTCTAGAAGGTTCTGCCTCCATAAAATAATGAGCATTTTCAAAACGTAAAATAGTAATTATTAAGTTAACAATTATCCATATAAATTATTTCTGCACATGTTTTTTTTATTATAATTAATTTATAATAAAAGCGTTTTTGATCTAGATAACAAGTTTATAAATAAAGTACGAAATTATAGCTGTTGGATAATCGATAATTTAAGACTTAAGATTTTAGTAGAGTCACACTATTTAGTTTTTTTTTTTTTTTCTTACATAAATCTACGAATGTGTTTTATTACAATTTAAACTGTTGATTAAGTAAATGATTATTTCTTAGTTTATTTTCTAAAGTACATCTCATATTTTAAAAAAACAAAATATCAAAACCTCAAAAGATAATTATGAATAATTCAATACGTCAACCTCGGTATTACACCAACACTAGATGAGTAAATTCACAGTTAGATCATTCAGGGTTGAAAATACATTTTAATTTTATGTTTTCAAATAATTTAGATGGTTATAATTTTAATCTTTTGATGTAAGTTTTTATTCACACAAATTTAAAACAATCTTCAGTTCTCATAATTTGAAAAAAAAAATTGTAAATCTAATTCCTCCGTTAAAACCTCATTTAAGATTTTGTTTATATAATAATACATTTTAATTTTTCATTTATGTTATGATATACAATAAATACGTGTACCTAATATAACGGGTATCTAATACACTGATATATTTATTTTAAAAATAATAAAATATAATACATGATGTATATGCATATTGAAAAATATATAATAATTTTTATAAAAATATAATAAATATATAATTATAATTGTATGAATTCAAATTAAAATAATATATACTAAAATTGTTAACATTAAAAATTAGAAATTATAGTCATCACAAAATTATTACGACTTTATAAATTATATATTTTAATGATAAATATCGATAACATATCCTAAAACACCATACATAAATATATGTCAAATATTAATATATAATCTAAATTAAAGTATGAGTGTATCGTAACTCATATCATCAAATATTCTTTTTATTTTTTATGTTTCATACACGGTTGTTCATGTTTTTCAAATATAAATGGTTAAAAATAATTAAAAAGTTAGCATCTATACAAAATTAGGGATTTGTAGTGTGATAGCAATAAGTGGCAGAGATTACACGATCATAAATCTACGTCGGCAAGGACAATGTAAGATTTTCAAAAGTGTGCATTTGTCAGAAGAAAAAGAAAACAAAAAAGAAAAAAACATAGACGCAAATTCAAGGAAAGAAAGGCTCTTCTAAAATTGAGGTTTGAAGATAAAATTGACCTAGACCTTGACTTGAATGAAATATATTAATGGTAATCTTTTTGGAACTTTCCTTAGCAATAAATTATCCTATTGGATGCACAAAAACTCAAACTTTGCGTCTCACCAATTAATGAACACATGTGCCTCAAATTCTCCAACTTTAAGATTGTCACAGACACTACACGCTCTAGTTTAGGTTTTCGTCTCTATCATCTCGTCTTTTCTATTTAATTATATCTTCTCTTATCTAATTTACCAACACCTTATACAAGTGTTAAGTTTTTCGTCTGTTATAAAATTAATTTACATTTAGATATAAACAGGAGAATTTTTATCTTTTAAATTTAAATTTATTTTTTAATATTTTATTTTTCTTGAGTCTAACGGATAATGTTGTTAGATTTTCTCATCATATTTGAGATATTGTCTATTTTAAAATTTTATATTTTGTCAGTTTTATTTTTAGAACGCGCTTCAAATGATTGAAGGAACAATATGTATTTAAACTGTCATTTGTCCTGACTTTTAAGCGATGTGAAATTATTAAATGTATCAAACAAATCGAACAAACCTTCAGTTAATAGTTACGATAGTTTCCATTATAACAAACAAGGTTAATGTTCCAATCTGAAATAATATCATTAGCGTCAATATCATATCTAACACGTTGTCTACTCTAAAATCTGAAACTTCATTACGATTTCTAATATAAAAATTATAGTTTTCTTCATTTTAAAGGGGAATTTAGTCTACCCACAAACTTGGTCATGATATGAGATGGATTTGTTGAAAAAAATGTAGAAAATGTAAAATGTGAACTGTAAATTAGTACAGATTATTGAGGAATTTCATTAGAGACATGTTCAAAGCTGAAACTGCCCAACTTGTTTGGTTGAGTACTAAAGAATTCACCATTTCCATTTTTTAGTACTTCATCACTCACGTTCAGAGACATTGACTTGATATCTCGTGAGACAAGATAATTGATATTAAATTCCAAACATTATTGTCATTATATATGTATATTAAAATTCACATGACTTTAACTTAATAGTTGGTATATTATCCACTAGTGGTATGCAGTTGTTCATTACATATTCGTCAAAATAACACAATAGTCTATAATTCTATATATATAAAAAAAGCTTTTAATTGAATTATAGTATTAATTAGATTTATATTATCCAACAACTTGTTAAAATTGTATGGGCTTCAAAGTTTAACATATTTTATTTCAGTTGACCTTCTATATATAACATTAACATTTTGTAGGAAGAGGGGCTTGTAGTTATAACTAGCTTTGCTTCCACATTATTAACATTGAAGAATAAAAAAACATTTACATGTTTAAGATTCATGTCATGTTTAAATTCTATGTGCATTCATTTCAAATGCACAATACATGTATTGTCTTTCTTCAAACTGTTACTTAACATATCGTTATTAAATAAAATGACAATTAAGAGTTATTTTAAATTATAATATTATTTGTAAGTGTTATTCTTTTGTACTTTTATTTTGAAAAATGGTCTTTTGGAATTTGCTTATAAATAACAACACTAGAACTACTGGAATCAACTGTAACAAAATTTAAATTATTTTTATTCAATTTATATCATTTTAAAAGTAATTTTAATTAATTGAGATTTTCTTTTTATCAATGGCTTGTAGAAGTTTCAATAAACGACACTTTATTGAAAAAAAATTGAATGAGCACTTTTGATAATGTTTCTAACCATAAGGCTCGAATTTGATTAAGCTTTTGTTTAACGGTACTGAGACCACTATAACCAACACATTTTGGTAATGTAAATATCTTTTTTTTTTTTTTTTTCTGATTTCAGTGTTGAATTATTTTAAAACTTAAGTATAAGTATTTGTCTTTTTATGGATTTTGTTGTATTGTCTTATTTTAAACATTAAAAATACATCAATATTTTCATATTAAAAAATAATATATTTTAGAATATTAAAATTAATATCTATTAGTGTATTTTGAATGCACAGATAAATAACATATAAAAATTCAATAAAATTTTCAAATTCTCATATGCATAACTAAGTACATAAATTAGGATAATATTAGCTTGCTAAGTCAACGTCTTTAAATTTAATCATATTCTTTACTATATTAATTGCAATTGCCAACTATAAAAATAAAATCACTAAAGATCGTTCATGTCCATATATGTTAAGATAGAAAAAGAACCTTTATTTCTTAGGTTAAGTTCACACTATGGACATTAGATCACTTTAACATTCGTGGAGAATTATAGAAAAATAATTATTTTTATATATAATTCAAAATATTTCATAATAAAATATATTATTTAGATAATAACATTTTTGAAAAACTGAATGTTTTAATTTTTGTAAAATAATTTAATTACTTAAAATAAAAAGAAGAAGTAAATATATTCAATTATTAACAGCAGAGCTGCTTTTTTTATTAAAAGACTATTAAAAAAATACTAAAAGGTGATTAACAAAAAGAAAACAGAATAAAAGTAAAAAGAAAATATACTTACTGGGACAAGAAAATGTATTTTGCTAATTGCTTTTTTAAATTAATGGTTGACATTGATACATGTCCTTATTCTCATCATCACATCGTCGTGTCACAAAGCTTGTATTTTGATAATTTTTCCAAAAGATTCTTCCAATTTGCACCATACAAAACTTTAATTTTCAACCAACAATCACTTTTTTTTTTTTCTATACTTTCCCTTCCACACTGTTTGTTCAACAATGTTGACATCTATTTTAATATTGTTTGTCCGATCAAAACAGCTCAATTTCCCATGAAATTTTAAATACAGTGATACATTTTTATTTGTTTCATTTTTTCCCACTTATTTTCTTATCAGAAGAACTAGAGTACCACTAAAAAAATAATCTCAATTATATTGAAAATACTTCTAAAACTACTCATTTATAATATTTGTAAAATATTTATTCATCATAGATTCATAGGTAAAAGGTAATTGAAAAGATAACAATTTAAAGATGTCTTAAACTCTTAAATAAATTGATAGTAAAAATATTTTAGTTTGAGAAATGAAATAAACAGAGGTAAATTGTAAAGAAGAAAGTGGGTGAAGATTTAGGGTTAAATTAAATAACCCATGAGGTTATTATTATCACTTCACATTAATGATGGGGTACAGGAACAAATTTGAGGAGATGCAGGAAGCACTTGCCAACGGGAGATTACAACATCTGGGCTAGCAGCCCAACACAAAAAAATGCATAGAGCCCATAAACTTAAATAACAAGCCCCATGGGCCAATTTCACATGCCCGCAATTACGTAAGAAATTACTACTAATTTAATTAGAAAGAGTAGGAAGAATCAAAGAGATTTTGAATGCTGCATAAATTATTTAATTTTTTTATAAATTAAAAACCTAATTCATTCCTAAATAAACGAAAAGAGATATGATAATTAATCTTTGAATGTAGAAGAACATTTGATATACAATTCTTCTATATTCTTCTCATACAATACAATACAAATTGTATATCTTAGTCTTACACAAAAATAAAGCCAGAATTTCGTACAAATTCAATCTTTAACAGAAAAAAAAAATTTAACGAATCCTACAAAATTAATTTCACATTCCTTCCCAATTCATATGCAACTAACCAATAAAATATACCATTTTTTTTCTTCAACACACTTTCTCTTATTTTAATTATTTCTACTAAATTATTTACACACACAAAAAAAAAAAAAGAGTTAAATGTATCAAAAAATATGTCAACACCCACCCCAGCATTTTATATAATTATATGTATTATGAGAGCAAGAAATAAACATAGTTTTGGGTCGATCAACAATGTCGTAAAAAAAATATAAATTAATTTGAACCATCGTTTTATTGAATTTTAAAATCATAAACCTATTTATTAATTAGAATATCAATGTTGTAGCCCTGGTAACTTGAATGTAGACCATTATAGAGTCTTGGGAGTATTTATTTAGCAACCCTTTTGATTTTATTTATATTTTTCCTATTTAACTAGTTTTCCTCATTTTTTCAATTTAACTGGGGTTTAGATTCTCTGGTGCTATTAAAATAATACGACAATGTCATCACATGGATTTTTTCTAATACTTTACTCTCCAGAAGATAAGTGGCCCTAATAAACAATACTCGAAACTAATATAAAACGTTGTAGTCATCCTTATAAACATCACATTTTGTTTTATGCAGTTTTCGTTGTATGTTAGTGTTACAGCAACAGCATATTTTACGTTAAAAATACTTTAATAATCATCAATCTTCTTACAACTAGCAGAGAAAGTCAAAGGTTTCTTGTTTGACATACAAATTAATAGTAGAAGTAAAAATGATTCTTTGTTAAAAAATCAACTTAAGTTTATCTCACACTTTATATTAACTTGGAATCTTCTATCTCTTACGTGCATAAAAAACAAAATTTAAAAGAAAGAAAAGAGGAAATGGAACAGAAAAGATATTGCTTTGTTATGGTAATGTTAACAGTGGTGAGTTATTGAGTGAATCAACAATTTGATGATAGCAAAAAACAAAAGGTCCTTTCTTTCGGCTTTTGATCGCTTTAATAATGGTGTATTACTGCACAATTATCGCCTTAAGATATAATACAATAAGATGAAAGTGAAGTGTTGTTGTTCTACTGCTATTAGTTGCTGAAAAAGAGAGATAAGAGTTTGTTCCGTGCGCTTTCATGTGCCGTGTTCCACTTTCCTATTCAAATCTTCACTGAACATGTCTACATGTTTTATGTTTCTTTAATACACTGTCTCTCTTTATTCGTTATGGGTGTTTAAGCAACCTATAGTCAATTATGCAACTACCCACAATAGAAAGCATAACATCATCAACGACAGAGAGTATTTTAAGGATCCGACAATTATGTTAAAAATAAAATAATTATTGTTAAGTGAAATAATGGAGGTTGGTGTTGGTGCACTCACCCAACTCAGAAATGGGAACCTGGGAGAGTGGAGAGGAAGCTTGAAATTTAGAAATACAGTGCTTGAAAGGTTCTTTCGGTCACCAAATTTCAATAAATGATAAAAGGACAAACATGTATGTTTTGTTGAGGTAACTGTTCCAAAGGATTTGGCTTTCATCCTCATCTATCTCATGAATTCACCCACAAACTTTTGGGTCAGATTTGTGGGTCCTCTTATTTGTATAAATTCTTCATCTTGGATGCTTCTGCTTCAACTTGTCATCTTCCCATTTGAAAATGCCTTGAACCTAGCTCATTTTAATACAATAATATTCTTTTTGTCATATGTAAGAATTGACCTCATCATCACAATTTCTCGTAATTTAGGTTTAAATTTTGAACTCTGAATTTGACTAACAACATGTAGGAGAAGTAACAGAGCCTAAGGGGGAAATTAACTGAAAACTGCACAAAAAGTTTGAACTGAGACTCTCAATTTTTCCTATCTTCTGCTAAGTAAGTACATAAAATTAGACTTTTATACTTTTTGGAATAAACAACGCTACAATAGTTATATTATCTCTCACCTGCAATTTATAACATGTTCGGACATGAATCTTCGGAGAAAAGGGCGAGACCTATGCAGCAGTTCACTTAATATCCATATGTTGGAAAAACATCATATGATAGCACACAAAACATCGAAGCATAATTTGACTAACAATCCGGATTCTGTCTACCACAGACAATTAATCTTCCAATATATGAATGGTCAAATTTCAAATATGTGCAGAGAAAAAATGTCTGAATTCTTTTTCTAAAACCTAAAATAACATTAACTGAATTTCGACCAATATTTGATAATGACGTTTATGGCATCAAAATATATTATAATCGGTTTTGTGATCACTTTTAAATAAAAATAATTCATACTTATTTAATTTTAAATTATTATACAAATTCAATTATTGATTTTTATATAATTTATGACTGCATCAGAATATGAACAATTATAGGAGAGAATAGCTTGGGAGAGGGTAATGGCTTGCATTTGAAAAGTAACAGCACCACCATAATTACAATTTATATACAGTCTCACCTTGAAGAGGTGCAAAACCCTACTTTCTAAAATTTGGGCAGGGAATAAAGAGGAAAGGCGACAAACTCAAAGCCCAAAGCACAACAAAATTAGTTAGCACGTGTCACAGTATCTATCTGCCACACTAATTATAATTAACTAATTAACTAATTAATTATACAGTGCTAACGACCGCCTTTTGACACTCCTCACCGTGACAGCCGGGCACGTTAGCAGCCCACGTGGCATCCCCTTGCCACGTCCAGACAATGTCCTTCAGCGCAGGCCTAACGTCTTCTTCGCAAAATTTGGCGTATTCCAAGGTATCGCCGGCGGACTTCGAAAACTCCACCACGGCCACCTCCGGTGCCACCTCGAACACCTCTGCCGTGATCGCGAGCCGCCCCTTCCTTCCCACCGCCGTCCCCTGGAGGCGGATCTTGAAGTCCTTCACCTCCGCCACTGCAAAACTCAGCCCCCTGGCTGCCGCGGCGATCTTGGCCATAATCGCCACCGCGGAACACTTGGAGGTGAACACCGTGGCCGTCTTCCGCTTGGTCTCGAACAGGCCAGAGAGATCAAAGCCCGACGACATGGAGGAGATGAACTCGAAGGCGTTGAAGAACTTGGGAACCTTGGGATTACTATTAGGTTCCTCCGTAACCGTGTCTTGGTTGTCGACCTGACATGTGTCGGCGACGGAGGACAACGGGAGGCCTTTGCGGAACCAGGGGACGCGCGTGATGGCGGAAATGGTGGTTCTCTTGGCAGGGTCGGCGACGAGAATCTTGGAGATCAACCTCTTGGATTCGGGAGAAAACCAGGGTGGGAAATCGAATTCCGCTCTCAGGACTTTGTTATACATGGTCATCAGATTCTCGTGTTGGAAGGGGAGAAAGCCAGCCAAAAGAACGTACAAAACGACGCCGCAGGACCAGGTATCGGCTTTTGACCCATCGTAACCCTTTTTTCTCAAGACTTCCGGCGCCACGTAGGCAGGGGTTCCACACTGTGTGTGGAGGAGTCCGTCGTAACGAAGCTGTTCGGGCAGTGCGGACAGACCGAAATCCGAGATTTTGAGGTTTTCGTCGTCGTCGAGGAGGAGATTTTCGGGTTTGAGATCGCGGTGGGAGACCCCTCTGCTGTGGCAGTAATCGACGGCGCTGATCAATTGCTGGAAATATTTGCGGGCCTGATCTTCTTTGAGCTTGCCTTTGGAGATTTTGGCGAAGAGTTCGCCGCCACGGACGTATTCCATGACGAAGTATATTTTTGTCTTTGTGGCCATCACCTCTTTGAGTTCGACAACGTTTGGATGTCGAACCAAACGCATAACCGAGATTTCGCGTTTGATCTGTTCCATCATCCCTTCCTTCCGCACCTGCTCTTTACTCATTACTTTGATCGCCACGCTCTCGCCTGTGCTTATCTGCTTCCCATAATACACTTTGGCAAACGTCCCCTTCCCCAGAAGCCTCCCCAACTCGTACTTTCCGAACACCGTCTGACACTCTTCCATCATCCACTCACTCACTCACTGATGACGATGATGATGATTATGATCACTCCAAAACCAAACCCACCAACACACTTTTTCTTCCTTTTTCAGGTGCTGTGCGGTGGATTCTGGAACCCCATTTTGTTTAGGAGAGAGAGAGGGGTGGATTTGATTTTTGAGAAAGCTTTTGTTAAAAAAATGTTTGGAGGAGAGAAGCACTTATAAGTGAGTGATGGTTAACTGGTTTTAGGGTGTGGAAACCATTGGAGGTGCCGGTATTTACTTTTGGTGGGGCTTACCGAAACCCATAGTTTGATAGATAAATGTATGGCTCTCCCATAACCTCACCCATCTCTATATGGGCCACCTTGCATTATTGGGGTTAAAGTGTCATTTCCTTCTTCATCTCACTGCACAAAACCCATCTTCTACCTTTTTTTATTCACTCATCAAGCAATTAACCACCTAACATAATTGCAAATTCTCACTACCCTGCTGTTTTCTCTTTTCCTAATCCAGGGTATTAAGATCTTAATATCACTAAAACCTTCTCTACATTGTTTAAAACTCTTCACTGCTTTGCAAAATAATTTTCTTTATGCTTTTTTAGACAAATATACTATTTCTCATGATTCCTTTTATGTGAATCTCATCAAAGTTAGGAGCAATTTTTTGCGGGTCTCCTAGAACCAACTAAGGGGTTTTTATTTTTAATAATTTTGTGGTTTTGAGCAACTACTTTCTAGTCAATGAGATTCTTTTGCTAAATTTGTTGACTTTTTCCTCTTCCTTTTCCTCGTCTAATAAATATAAATACATATTAAAAATTAATGGTACACTTTTTATTATTGTTATTGTTAAAAATATTAAATAAGGGAGGACTGAAAAATGTTTGGTTGGGCCTGATTTGATGGTTCATTACTTTGCGATTGCGATTCAATGTGTTAGGGTTTAGTTGCTTGTTCATATTGGGAGTATAATTTATTCCTAAGATTTTTATTTTTGCAATTTGTTTATTTTAATATGGTCTCTAAGGTTCACGGATCAACTCCCGTGTTTCAGAATTTAATTTTTGCAATCTTTTTATATGATTTATAGTTGGTAGAGTATTTAAAATAGTTATGATATGTAAACTTAATTTTTCACTTTATATCTATTCATCATCAATAAAATTAAATTTTTATTTTATATTATAATATATTTTAAGAAAAAATAAATAAAAAATCACTTTTATTAAATGTTGAATAAAGATAAAAAAACAAAAATAAAAAGTGTCTATATATAATTTTTTATTTAAAAAACACTCCGATCAGGGATGGGGTAAAGGTAGCGGGAAGAACTTCAAACATTCGTCAAAACCTATGAAAAGAAAAATAGACAAAAAAAAACAACAAAGTTAAAATACTGTTACTACGTGAACAATATAATATTTCAAGATATATCTTATTTTTATAAAAAAAATAATATGATACAGTTGACTGTTAATGAAAAAAAATGTAGATATATTTGGAAAAAAATAATTATAAGAATTTATATATGATTTGTAGATGAAAATAACCTATTTGAAAATATAGCAGTGTATTTCATACAATAGTTGCGATTGCCATGTCAATTATTTCAAATTTGTAAAACGACATTACTCTTAACTATGTTCTATAACTTTACAATGGTAAACTTGATAATATAAAATAATTTAATTTTATATTTATCGTTGAGATGAACGATACATCTTATTTTTATGTTTGTTTGTAAGAAAATAACATTTATGAAAATAAATATTATCAAAGCATTTCGACCAGTATATTCCATCACCATTTTTACTAAAATTTGAGGTTTATTTTTCACATATATGAATTTGCTGAAAATATCAATATTTGTCAATGAATATATTCACGAGAAAACATTGACAAATATACTCATTGCTACTTCTTTTTACATACGTACCTATCAATATTATTTTATAACTGTTTTTCCATAGCTATCGCTAATTATTGACAAAATTTTTCGGCAATGACATTATTAATTAATTTCTTTTATCTTGAAGACATTCAAAAACTTAGTTGTTCACAAAATTCTATATTTCGGAGCAAGAAACAACAATAATAGTAACATTTTAAAGAGAATATGATATTTTTAATTTTTATGTTCTAAAATAAGTCTAAAAAAAAACCGTCCAGGCAATGTCAATAAAAAAAAAAAAATCAATGTACTAGGGTTGAAGTTTTTAGGTAACAAGAGTGATAATTAAGGGATAGAAAAATAAGGCATTAAAATGGTAGAAAGCGTAAATTAATGGCATAAAGAATTTAATTCGCAATATAAGGGTAAATGCACTAGGTCAAAAAAACGGTGAGGCAACGCTAAGGAGACAGGTTAAAGTGGCACAACACACAACTTGACTTTATGATTAAGATTTGACTAAAAGTGAATGAATATAAAAGCTCATCTGTAGGAAAGTCATCCAAATATGAATGTTCAACAATTCACATGTACAGTGAATATAAACTCTTATCTGTTATTTCATCGTTCACAATAAAATGCATAAAAAACCCCTGCAATTTTTTCTTTTCGGAAAATCTTAAAATTATATGAAAATTTAATAAACAAATTTACAAAATACTATTACAAGAAAATTATCTACAGACACTTAAGGTTTTTCAAAGATTATTCACTTTTTTGTTTTTTCAATAGTTTGTCTTTCATTTGAATATTATACTATAATGCTCGGTTGATCGATTGAACACGTGTAGAAATATTAATGTGGTGGGTAGGGTACCCTACTTAGTGGATAAATATACATCTTGTATCTGACTCCATATTCGTGCGGATATTCATTATTCACATTTTTTTAAAATTCATGGGTACCTACAGGTATTTATAAAAAAAAATAATATTTAACAACATATTTTAACCATAAATTCAAATAAAATACAATACATATCATTCATACATTTCAAACAAAATTCAAATAACTCATTTAAATGGTGTTGAATGTCAATTTACAAAAAAATGAAGATTTTTTAGAATCAATTGATAAAAAATAATTCATTCAAAATCAATGTGTTAATATTTTAATAATAATTTTTAATTTTTTTCTAATTTAAATTATGTTATAGCGGGTACGAGTATCTACGGATACGAATATTTTTGACATCCTTAACCAGGTAAGATTATTTTAAAAGAAAATTCATACATGACATTAAGCATTCACTGGTCACATGAGTTTATTTTAAAAAAGTTTTAAGAGACATCACTAGACGCTTAGTTACGCCTTAATCTCAAGTATTGTCAGTTTAACGAACTAGCCTAGTTCAGACAGGCCAAAGCCCTTCTCAATACCATTACCATCAAATTGGATTGATCGCAAGTCTTTCATACAGATCATGCGTCAAGCCGCTTGATCCACAACATAGTAAAATTAAATGACATTCGTCAAAATCATCTAATTAACATAAAGGGATAATTAATCAAGATTAAAAACAATTAAATCCTAATTATATCAACCTTAATCATAATACGTGAAAAAATTATAAATATAGATCTAATTATTATATCTTTTCATATCACATTAATTACAACAATTATTACTTTAATAAAAAAATCATACAGACTTGAGAACTTTTGACATTTACGATCTGATCAGTCAACCTAACAGAATAAAAGACATAAAAAGCTTAAAAAATTATTTAAGTGATCATTTAACTCTATCCCAGAACAATCAATTTTTTCATGTAAATGTAGGGGTTAATATTATAATACTCTAATGATATTTGTTGTCGTCTGAACTTACAATGTAAATCAGTTTACAATGTATGGAAATTCTGCATAGTGTCCAAACAAAGGATTATTGATTTTACAGAAAGATTATTAAATATTTTTCTCAATACACAATTTGTTTTCTGAACCACAGTATATAAGCAAGTTTATGAATTGATCAGAAGATTCTTTCCTGATTTTTTAACTAAAATTTATATTAAAATTGTAATGTAAATTCAAACACAATTCAAAGTACGCAGATTCCAATTAAGATAGTTTTTTTTTTCTCATTAATTTTTTTATAATACTTTTTTTCACTGTTCTTTTTTATGTTGTATTTTTTAGCAAGAAAAAAATATATATATATATATATATTATTTTTAAATTCGAGGTTTCGTCTGGTTCCTGAATAGCCACAGAACATCGATGAGTCCATCAATTTGAACCACAGCTCAATAATAATAATAATAATAATTATTATATTATTATTATTAAACTTAATATTTCATTAATAATTAGAATCAATCTAACGGTGTGAAAGAGTCCAGTTGGAAAGGTAGGTGTATTATATAAAGCTTGCAAGTGACTGAAGTGAACTGAAATTATTCCATGGATTGTGGAGCCATCAATCAAAATAATGACTTTCTGGTACACCTCCATAATTAATCATCATTCTATTTAAATTATTGCCCTAATTAATGTCTTTTTTCTAATTAAACTCTATATATACTGAGTTTTGAGTTGTTTTTCACTTACAGGATCATCCATTGCTTAGATTTTAAGTGCAAATAGTTAAACTATAGACTCCGACCCATCTTTATATATATATTTCTTTTATAATAAAATGTTCTTGTTTGTATTGAAATGTCTTAGAATAATTGCGTTTATCTTGTTTGTTACTCAAACATTTCATATATTCTTTTCCTTTTGAAGTTGGACATAATTGATAAGAATATAATTGTTATTATTTAAATGTTTTAGAATGATAATAAATAAATAAAATGGCAAAAATAAAAGGCATAATAGTTTAGGGTTGTTCTTAGCCATAGGATACTCAATTATTAGAAGCTTAAGTGCAAAACTATCTCACCCTCACAATAAGTGGCAATAATTGTTAGAAAGAAAAATATTATTATGTTAAAAATAACTAAATAATATATAAATAGTACTTATGAAATTTAAAATACGAAAATATTTTAATATTAAATATACTATAAGCTTATTTTTCTAATTTGGATAACTTAAAAATAAAGTGTGAGACTCACCTTTCATTTAATTATTTTCTCTCTTAACTTTAGAGTTTTCAATAAATTTTAACAATTAAAAAATATACGGAACAAAGGCAAACATTTTAACCATTATTCACATCTTTTAGTAAATATTTCGTTGAAGTTAAAACTCTATCAATTGTTCTCGCGCTTTTATATATGATTTGGAAATCAATTTTGTAAAATCTTTTATGGTGGATTATTTTATTTTTTAATTCAATCATCTTTATGTATTTTTGTCTTTACAATAAAATTTTGTGTGTGACTCTTCTGTTCGTTTTTGGTGCTTTATCATTTATGTTTTTGTTGTTGAATCTAAACTTTGGGAAAAAAAATTATAACTTGTTTTAAGATTGAACAATTTAGAGATGTAATTTTATACATAATTTTATATCTCCTAAATATTTTAAACACGTATTATCTATACAATACATGTCATGTGTAAAAATAACTAAAATTTAATATTTTCACATTAAAGTTTTAAATTTGTTTATAAGGAATTAGGATAAGTGAGCTTATGGTGGGAATATTGGAGTGATACTAGATATGATGCTTATAAAAATTGCATTAAGTTGAGTTTATAAAATCCAACCACGATGAATTATAGTTAGCATAAACTTGATTTGGTAGTTTTGAATGGTTTTCTTTTAATCACCATGTTTAGTTAAAAGATATAATAGCACATAAGAATTAAGAATATAATGGTGGAGGAACAAATTTGTCTTTAATAAATATTACTGCCTAAATGACATCATGTTGCACATAATTTGGGATTCATACATTTTAATAAAAATAATAATACAAAATTGAAGATGATAATCAAGTCTTTAAAAAAACTATAATTAATTACAGTTCTATAATTCGATTGAGACAAACCAATTCTAAAGAATAAAAAAAAAATGTGGTCCTACAGAAACTTTTTCACAACTATTATTTTGATCACAACATTTAAGAAAAACTACCTTTATAATATTTTAACTGAAATTTTCAAAAAGTAGATGATGGATAAAATATTTTTAATTAAAAGATCACGAAGAAAGTCGTACAAATATTAAAATACCATCTTTAGAATATATAAATTATTTGAATGATACTTATAAAACATGGTAGCTTCAGTTGATTTCCATATAACCATATAAGTATATAAGATGGCTGAATCTTGCCATATTTAAATTTTATATATCTAACTCATTATCATTAAAAAAAATACAAAAGTAGAATTACATAATTTAGTTTTGAAATTTTGTTGAATATTTTTTTTTTCAACAAAATAATAATTTTAAAATTGTATTTTGATATAGATCTATTTTAAATATACTTTTTTAATTTACTCATTAAATATTCTTATATTTAAGGATATTTTTTTAATCATGTTCCAATGAATTAATATGACATTTGTTATATATTATTCTTTAATTTTTAATAAAAAACTTTTCTAATTAAACAATTGAATAATTATATAGAATTATAATTCTGAAGAGGTAAAAAAAATTAAATTTGTGTTATAGGTTCCCTTTCACCACTTTTAAAAAATAATTTTATTACTTTATTTTTTATTAATATACTTAGTTAAAATAGAGTTCAAAATTAAAGAAAATTATCGAAATTAAAATCTGATTAAGAAAAAACACATAAAAGATAACTTTTTCATCTCATGTTAATAGAATAATTAATAAAAAAATTCATAAAATAAAAATAATATTGCACTATAAAAATAATATTTTACTATCAACGTAAGATAATATAAAGTTATATAATTTTTTCAACAATAAAAACATAAAAAATAAAATGAGAATAATAAATTTATATTTATTTATTTTTTCTTTATAAACAGAAGACAATACAAGAAAATGGAAAACAAACACAAAATGTAAATAATTAAAAAAAAAATAGAAAGTAAAAATATATATTAATAATTTTATTTTTTATTATATTTAATGACACGCATAAATTTCTAATATACGAAATTTAAAAATTTTGGAAGGATGAGGACAGTGACTCCAATCACGCTCCTCTCGTGTAGACAGGTGGAAAGAAAGAGATTTAGGTTTGGTCCCAAAAGGTGAGCTAATCCCTCCAAACCTCACATAATCACATCACTTTCTAAAACCAAACTTCAATTTTCGATGATTTCTACATTCTATCTTCCTTTTCCATCTACTTAGGACAATCAAGAACAAGGTTGCAATACAAGAATTCACCAACCAACCTTGCATTAAGATGCCATGGAGAACCACTACATATAGTGGTTCTAGTAAAAAAACCTAAATTTCTTCTTTCGACATTTTATACTGTTAGGTATGTTACTGGGTGGGTAAGAAAATATACTTCCTATAGTTGAAATTTTTTAAGCAAGATTGGGTAATTATGTGTATTTTAATAATTATTCGATAATAGATGACACTTTCATTGACCTGTTGGTGGAATAGTGATTGGCATGTGAGTTTTTTTAATAAAAAAGATATAAAATTAAAATCACTAAAACAAATAGTTTTGAATTTTTTTTATAGTTATATTATTTTCACACATTTACGTAATTTAATTCATCTATTTTTTCTAACTAATCTATCTTATGTACTAACAACAATATCCAATAAAAAACGTGTACTTTTATTAATATTTCTAGACTAAGAGCATTATACCTTAAAAAAACTAGAGTTTTATTCCAGAACTAAAATAAAAATATAACTATCGCACTAATTTTTATTACTTTTTATATAGTTCTAAAAAAGTAAAAATTATTACCATGAAATCGACTATTCTATTTTATTGTTGCATAAAATGTAGCACAAATGTCATTCCACGTGGCTCTTCACTTGTATGCAGTGTTGATATTTTTTTGTAACCATATTGATTTTTTTCTTATGTTTTTCGACATGTCACGTGTATCCTTTATGCTAAAACTATCTTTTCCTTAAACATGTTTCCAAATAATAATAAAAAAAAGTATCGATCTAAATAATATTATCGTGTCTCACAACAAGTAGTTGTGATTAAAACTATTAAGAAATAGTTTAAAAATTGTTCATTCTCATAAAATTAGTTTATATCATGTAAATTAACTTTATTAATATTAAATATTTGAAAATATAAAACAAAAGAAAACATTTAGAGAGAAGTTGAAGTGTAACCTACATATTTAAGTGGTGCTATCCTTTCATGTTTGCTGCAGCAGCATGGACCACGCTTCAAACCACCATAACTGTATCTTTCGTTATTTTCCCTTCCACTCACAACTGTCTTCAAAACCTTTCCATTACATTAACCTCTCTTTTTTATGTCATTTTCGCATCAATTAATATGCCATGTTCTTTTTTTTCAATGAAGTTATGTCTATCAAATCAATATTTTCAAATTTGAATAATAAGAAACAATAAATTTGTGCACTTTGTAGGACCATCTCCCGTAAAAGGAAAATTACATAAGTTTTTCTTTTTAACATTTAATATTTTTATCGATAAAATACTTTTTATAAGCAACCTGAAGAAAAAAAACAAACACGTGGCAGCTTGTAATAAATAAAAGACATTTTAATAACATAACATCTTAAAATAGATGGTGTTCTGATATATGAAAAATAGTATATTGATATTTTAGGAGCTCGTCGGGATTAGGGTTATAATATGTGTATTTACTTCCATAGATATCATCCGCTATAACAAGGTTGTAAATGGATTTTCAAACTTATATAATAATTACTTTAGGGTTTGTTTATGGAAAACAACAACAGAATGTCAGAAAATACAGATTATATCTTATCCCAAACGTTGATTTCTTGGACTGGTTTTCTCTTGACTTGTGTGCGTCTTTTCTTAATGTTGGTTGTCTGAATCCTTAAGGGGTTACCTACGGAAAGGACGATCAAGTCATCAAGGGTTCTCAAACATCAAATCTCATATTGGTGAATGAATGAAAACTTACCTTTTAATTGTTGGGGTCCATATGTATTTATAAAGTCATTAATTGTGTCTGCCTTTTCTTATGGGCTGGACCCCCTTTAGTTATGTTGGGTCAATGTTCAGATTCTAGATGGGTCTGGGCCAAGCCCAAATCCTATGTATATGTGGGAAGACAATAGGAGCTTCGCTTGTAATTTGGTAAGTTTTGGAGTTAATGGTTTTTCATTATACACTATTGGTAGACGGCTTGGACCGTTATGTATATTATTTTATTCAGTTGACCATCTGTCTATTCTTTTTATAATAAGACTATATATAAACAGTTTATTAGACTGGATAGTTGTCTGAATTTGCCTAAGTATAGTACAAAGCTTTTATATGTTACATGTTTATCTAACAATTAACTTTTTTTTTTTTACTGTGAATGAAAATGTTCCTTCTTATGATCATTACTCCATAGAATCAATCACCCTTTAGGTCTTGATAGAAAGATACACCTTTTATTAGGTCTTAATTAATGGGTATCTCTATGTAATGTTGGAATAATAAGATGGGACAAAATAAAAATACATTGAAATCGAACTCAAGACAATCGAAATATTTAAAATATGATTAAATGAAAATTTTATTTTGGTATATGATGTATCCATTTATTCTTTAACTAGTTTTCATTAAAACAAAATTGACTAAAACTTTCGAAAAGATATTTTTATTTACGAAGTTTGAAACCGAAGCCTTACTTGAAAAGTTCAAACTCAATTATTGAAATACATGTCTAGAGAGCATTGGAGGTAAATTTTATTTGTCACATCCGAAAGAAAATTTGGTAATAATGAAACATTATGTTTTTGCTGATTTCATGGTTCAGTTGCATAGCATCATAACCAGTAGTCGGTAGCGAATAGATTCTTGCCATATACTTTTGGTCACTCCATTTTCCAATCTTTCCCATTACTTCACCTTATGCATTTTTTTTAACATTTCATTTTGGAGTAAAAAGAAGAAGGAATAAATAATGTAAAAAATTATAAATTTAGTTAAATAGTTAAAAATGTTGTGTAATAAGGTATTTGTGGGAGAGGTTTATTGAAGATTGGAAAATTAAATAATTTTATATTTGAGAGGCATGTATTAAAACAAATAAGATCAGGAGTATATTCTAGGTTTTGTTGGTCTCTTTGGAGTGAATTCCTAAGTCGCCATCGAATCGTTGCAGTACAGCGATGTTTGAGCAATGGTGCGAGGAGGAATAACGCGAAACTGCTATCAAACAACCAATAATTAAGCTACAAACATGGACACTTGTCATCTCTTAACGCTCTCGTTTTCATATCATTCATTTTCAGTTCAATCATAGACAGACACGTAATTGAAATTTCGTTGGTACACTTGGGAATGAAGTTGTCATCGGTTTTCCAGAGTTGTCTTGTTTGGTTTTCCAGAACTATTTAAAATATTAATTTTAAAAAAAATTAATTAAGTTTTAATTTTATAAAAAAACGAGTTTTTTAATTGAGTTTTTGTTAATTTTTTTACTAAATACTGAAAAATGGTGTATTATCTAAATGATTTGTCATGCTTTAATTCTTTTATGAATTTATTTATTATTTTGTTTATTTGTCTAAGATTTTGATATTTGTTCTCATCATTAATCGAACAATATTATAAGCATCTCATGAATCCAATCTCATTATATATATTCGGATAATTGAGTCATAAAGTTTTATTGTTTGCTATTACATATTTTGGGTGTCTACTATTTTGCTTGTTCATAACCTGTTTTAATATTTGTTCGCTCATTAATATGTTAAAAAAATATTTTTGTCTCTAGCTTACCTTTCTGTTTGATGTCTGTTTTACGTTTGCCTTCTTCTTTTTATAATGATTACCAAATTTTTTGTGTGAGCAGATATGAAAATTCATGTTGGTCACCATGCATATGAGGACATTGCTGTGCAATCTAGCCCTTGTGTTGGATTTTGGCTCACCGTTGAGTCCTTTTTGAAGAATAATGTTAAATATAATTTCTTGCTATGTGAGCAAATTCCTAGTTTGAATAAATATGTGTATAAATTCTGGTTATGACATCTGTTTTGTGTCTTAATCCCTCTTCAATATATTATTGGATAATTGTAATAGATAATTTCTTTATACTTTTTGTCCAGTGCTTTATTTATATTATATTTATGTGATATTTTATTTAATAAAATTATTCTTTTAAACGATGTCACATTTTGATTTTTATACTGATTTTTCATTTTATATTATATTTATGTGATGTTTTATTTAATAAAATTATTCAATTTAAAGGACGTGACATTTTGATTTTTATATTAGTTTTTCATCTTGTTTTTGTATATAAATATAAAAAAATATTCAAATGTTTTAAAAACTTCAAATTTAATTAATAAAAATATGAATAGAAATATTTATATAGTTTTGTGCATATTTTTGATTTGAAAATGTATTTTATATTTTAAAATCTTTAAATTCTTATTAGCTTCAATTATGGATTGTTTTAATTTGAACAAAAGAAAAACGATATGGTTTCATGCACCTCCCCCTTTATTTAAAAAGGCATTTCTTCTTGCACTTCTATCATTTTTCCCTGGAACTCCGTATATTTTGAAAATTTCAATTTTACCTTTTTATTTTCCATTTTCAATTTCAGAATACATAATTCAGATATATTTTAGAATACATAATCTGAAATACGAAATATATATTCTGAATCATTCAATTCAAAATGTGAAATAAAAAATGCAATCTAAATTTTAGAATACGAACTTTACATTTCAAATTATATGATATAAAATGTATTTTTTATTTCATTTCAAATTATATAATTTAGAATGTGTTTTTAATATTTACAATTCAAAATATAATTTTTTTTATTTTGAATTACACGATTCAAAGTACAACAAAAATAAAAAATATTTTAAGTTATATAATTTAAAATATATTTTTTATTTTTGTATTTCGGAGTGTAGAACTGAGAACATGTCTTAGTAAGAAGAATAATGAAAAGTGGAGGAAGGAGCTGTACTTGCGGGAGGGAAAGAGAGTGCAAACTTTGTCTCCAATCATAATTTTTTATTTTTTCTATCAAACTTACATCATTTTCTTTCATTTATCTTTTTCAAAACTGGATAGGGAATCAAAGATAATGAGAAGAAGAAGAAGAGAGAAAAGGTGGGAGAGAAGAGATGGTGGAGGAAGAAGAACAGAACGAGATAGGGGTAAAATGGTATTTTTCATTGGCCTTTGGAGGTGCAGGAAGAAATGTCCTTTAAAAAATGAAAAATTAGTCTGACCCAATAACGGGTTGAAGCCCACAAGGTGGTTATCCAGGGCGGCTCAAGCCCATGTAACTGACCCCGTTTCAGAAATAAGCCCAATGAAAAATAAAATTTCTACAAAAAAAAGTGCATTCGCGAGGTAGCAAGAGCGCAGTGGAAGAAGAAGACGAGGAAGAAGGGGTTGTGGTGTGAGATCAGAGAATGGAGGACGATAAAATAGTTGGATATGTTACCGCGTACCTGAAGAAGAAAGGTTTCACGCAAACGGAGAAGATTTTCCAGGAAGAGTTTCAGCATAACAAAACCACCAATTCCTCTTCCAGCAATTCCCTTCTCGAACCCGACATTGCTAACCACCTCCTCGCATTCTCTCAGTACTTCTCCATTCTCCATCCTCTTATCGTTACCCTCCGCTCACGCTTCGTTTCCTCACCGCACTCACTTTTCCCCTCTTTCAAACCCTATCTTTTTCAGATTGGAGAGTGGTCCGGCTAGGTTCCACGACGGCTACAGCAAACTGCGAACATGGACTTATTCTTCACTGGATTTGTACAAGGTAACGCGTGGCTTTTCACTTTCCTTTATCCGTTTTTTTCTTTTTTTCTGTTTGGTTTCCACTCGTTTTTGTTACGTCTCTCGGCGTATTCCTGCAGCATGAGTTGCTTCGCGTGCTTTATCCCGTTTTTATCCACTGCTTTATGGACCTCGTGGCGAAAGGACACGTTCAGGAAGGTAATTTCATGTGTTCTAAATGGGGGCACTTGTGCAATGCAGCACGTGTTTTGTTTTGTTTTTGTTTTTGTGTTTGTGTTTCACTGTAGTTGCTGTTTTCAGCTCGGAATTTCTTCAACACTTTCCGTGAAGACCACGAAATGATGCACTTGCGTGACCTTCAGAAGTTAGAAGGAGTTCTTTCTCCTACCCATCTTGAGGTTGGTTGCTGTCTAAAGTTTTGTATTGGTCTTTTAATTTTTGTCGAGGTTGTTGGGTCGTTAGCAATTAGTGTAAAATATTCCTACGGTAATGTAATTTCTTGTGCAGGAAATGGAATTCGCTCACTCGCTTAGACAGAGCAAATTCAACATAAAGATATGTGAGGTAACGAATTGATTCTCCTAGATGTGTTTATCAGCTGCGCTGTAATTACTTCCTATTTTTATTTTGCACGCATTCAAATTAAATCATCTCAGTCAACTACTTTCTGCAACCTTCAGAACTCTAGTTCCGTGCCCCCTCTGTGGCTTCTTCCCTTACTGTTTAACGACGATTACGTATGCTATTGTTTGGACCATTATTTGTGCTGCTTTTCCTCCTTGGGACTTTTCAAGTCATAATGTATGTTATTGGGTCATGCCTTTAACTTAAATGCAAGTCAGTTTATAGCAATTTGGTTTTCATTTAGCTTTTAAGTTGTTGTAGGTCTAACTCTCTGTTGCTAGTTGTTCCAATGTGTTGGTTTTGTGTGCTGGGCCATGGGGACTTGTGAGTCATTGCTTAATCGTATACATTGAAATTAATGTTCATTTTCTCATTTTATGTTGTGGACAAACTTAATGCAGACAGGAAGTGCTATAATGTTGCATCCTATAAGCCAATTTTAGATTTGCGAAATACTAATATTCTATGAAATATTTAACTACTCATCTCTCGTTGTGGAAGTTGACCTTGCCGCTAAGTTTTTAGTTACTAATTTTTTTTCCTGGATACACTTTACTGGTTGTAGTGAGACAAGGGTCTCATCATCCAGGGCGCACATTTGCAATACAGCTTTCTGGATTTCAATGTATTTTTTCTTTGGGGTTTAGCTTATTTGTGCTTAGCCAAATTGCACACACACTTTGGAAACTTTCTTACAAAATAGTTATGTAAAAAATTGAAACTTATTATAAAAAAGTTAGTATTCTCCAGTTTAAGATGCGACTAACATTTGCTCTCATTTAGAAATGCTAATTATATCATTTTCTGTGTATATAGTTGGATATAATTATAGTAAACCTTGACCATACTGGCATACAAAATAGAAGACCATCTTAACCTTAAACCCTCTCAATTGCAAATTATAGTCAATGTCCCCTATATGTATGTGCACTGCATACTGCAGGGATTGTGATTTAGGTAGCACACCACATGGATGAGTGGTGGCAACTATTCATCATCATCTTTGTATAGTGTCACACATCTTCAGGTGTGGAGCTTTGGCATCAGATAACTTATTGATTGGGATGGAAAATTTGGGATGTATCATAATTTCTAATCTCTGACTCACTTGGCTACCCAGCATTTACAGTGGGCATTTATGGTATGCCATTGCTATTGATTACATTTATCTTGGTGGATTTGGCTCATGCAAGGGCTTAATGGAAGTATCATGCAGGGGTTACGCTCAAGATTAGTTTATGTTTTATACTATAAATATATGAAATTTATCACAATGTCTCTGGAATATGTTCAAAAAGATGACTTATTTTTCTTCTGAAGCCCATGAACCATCAATATCTTTGTCTACCTTGGTTCTTGTTTCTTAATTTTTATCACTGTGGTCTTTATGTCTTTCCATTAAAATGGAGCTAATACATGGGGAAAGCTGATAGCAGTTGATGTTTTGCCAGTATTCCTATGAGCTTCTGTTGCAACATCTACACAGTACACAATCCACCACTATACTCGGTATTATAAATGAGCATATTAACTTTCAAGGTACTTTTATTCGTTATAGATTGCATCTATTCATTTGAACTACTTATTATTGCGTACACTTCATCGTCTTTTGTTGTAAATATAGTTTCCCCCGGACAACCTAGCTTAATTTCTGATGATCCGGAAGCTGTTACCCTTACTGGAAGTAGCCAGGAAGCAGCGAACCGGATAAATCAAAAAGAAATTCACTGGGGGGTGAGTCTACTAGTATTTCTACTAATTTTGAAAAAATTACCAGTTTTCCTGGTTATATTGTTTCTGTCAATAGAAAGTGCCTTCATAGCTTGAGAGACACTTGAAACTTTTTTAAATGCCCTGCTTCACCAATAACTATCTGATTTAATTCTCAATGTGTTTCTCCTGTAGTTACTTGAAGATTCTCTTGAAGAACGGCTAGAGAAGGCAGGGGCCTTGCTTTCAGACTCGGAAAAGGGTGAAGGGGAAACAAAAGAGGGGGAGAATGACGAGACTAAGGTATATCTGTAGTAATATTTACATGACCCTGTCAATTTATTAAGTTTCACTTTTTCTTATAGAATTTGAGGAAATACGGCACCATTTATTTCTAGTATTTAGGCCTTTCAAACAGAGTGTGTGCATGTGTCTTAATTTGGGATGTCTTATTTGAGTGTTTTTTCACTTTAGTTTTCGAATATTTTTCTTTTAGAAAAGATCCATTGAAGGAGGAAAGCAGGGTGGTTCAGTAAAAAAAGTAAAAAAGGACAAGGGTGGTAGCGCAACTGGAAAGAGTGCAAAACCTGAAGCCAGTACTGTACCTGCAGCTCCTCGAGTTAAGCCTGAACTCCCCTTACCCTTAATGTATTCTCTCTATCCCATAAGATATTATGTTCATTTTCTTTTCATTAGAAATTGTATAGCTAATGTGAATGGCACAATTCTAAAATAATTGATGTTATTAAAGCTGGAGCAAATGAATCATTTGATTGGCATATGTTATCTAAAAGGGATTTTTTTTTAGTATTTTATACTGTCATTTTTGTTTAAACATATAGCCAAATAAAAAAAATCAGCATTCACATATTATCAAAACCAAATTTAATAAGGCTACCTTCCTGTTATGGTTGGAATTAAAATTATTCTTATAATTTGAGTCCTTTTGCTTACAGAGTTTATCAGAATTCTGAGGCTGGGTGGGCTCTATTGCTTGCAATGTTTTGCATGATATCTGCAATTAGTTGAGTGGAACCTAAAATGGACTGAATTCTAAATGGTTTTTTTGTGATAAAAAAAATTTCCTGGGTCCCGTCCGTGCATTTTTTGATTTTGTTGTAGATGTTCTAGCATTGTGTTGCTTTATGTAGCTGTAGGTTTAATGCTTGTTTTAGATCAGACAGGAAGAAAGTTCAACCTGAAATAATGATGTTGAGGTCTGGGCATGACTGTTTTTTGTATTTTTGGGGGTTTTAAAATGAAGAAAATATACTAGAAAGGAGGTGGGGGTGACATCAAATAGTAGGAGTATAAGAAACCCTGCAAAAAGGAAACTCTAAATATACACCATAAACATGGAGAAGTTAAGAATGCAGCTAGGTTTCCAAGTTTCTCTGTGAATGCAAGCCTTCCCACTACTTTTTGATCCTTTATTTCTGTGGAAATTTGGTGGAAAGGAATAGAGAATGGAGATCAGGTAGAAATTTCCCATTTAGTTTGCTTGACACAATAGAAAGAGCAAGAGAATTTTGTCACACATATTCTCATATGGAAAACTTTTTCTCATTTTTCTTTTTTAGTGTGAGCTCTAAACTCTTTAGTTCTATCCTTAATTTCTCCTTGTTCCTTAAAAAAGAATAAAAGTGTATACATTTCTTATTCTTTTCTATTTTTTTCTCTTCATCCAAACTAAATAGAGATACATTTCTTTTTTGTATTCATCCAAAGAATTCATTCTTTTCTCTATATTTCTATTCATAAACGACAAGATGTAGGAGGGTAAGCCTCTACTTTAAACGGGAGTTCCAAGTCTAAGACTTGGTTGATTTGGGACTCCTCTATGGTGCATCTAATCCTGTTTAAACGGAAAGAGTGGTCATGTACTATGTGCAGATGATCCTACACTTTAAAAGTAGGTTTGGATATACTTTGAATTGGAATTCTGTGTTTGGCACCTGCCAATGAGACCACTCCTGTGTCATTTTTAAACTTCTGTTACTGATTATTTTTAGCCTAAGTTGGCTAATTGGATGGGTTGGTAGTACATAACTATTTACTTGTCTTTCTATTTGTGGATAAAGTGTTTAGATCCGACATTTCTCATAATTTGAAGGGTAAAAGGGCTATTTTTATTTGTTTCTATCGAAATCCTATAATTATAGTTGAGTTCTTGAAGTAGTTAGTTATTCAACATATTTATTGGACGAAAAGTACGTAATTTTCTAAATTCTCCACTTCTGTATATTTTGTTATCATATGATGCTACCTACGTAATGTAAAGTATTAATATTACTAATTGATGTAAATATTTCAATCACCAAAATATTGAACTTTTTGTAACTTCATTTAACTGATTCTTGTAATGCTGAATTTGCAGCCCAACTGAGGTGGAACAGTCCATCCTTGAAGATTTAAGGAACCGTGTACAGCTCAGCAGTGTTGCATTGCCGTCAGTTAGCTTTTACACATTTATAAATACACATAACGGGTATTGTCCGACACATTTACTATTGTTATCTATATATTGTTTGGATTTCTGTTGTTGAATTCATTTTTGCATACCATCTCAGTTTAAGCTGTTCATCGATATCCCATGATGGGTCATTAATTGCTGGAGGATTTTCTGACTCATCACTCAAGGTTTTTTTCTTCCCTATATTTCTTCTTCCATTCACCTCTTAATAGAAAACCCTCTTTCTATGGAGTTCTAGATTGATTGAAGTAATTTCTGATTTGTATACCCAGGTTTGGGATATGGCAAAGCTTGGACAACCAGCTGCTAATTGTAAGTTTGTATCTGTAAATTTCTTTTGTTTAGACATACTGTTACTGTTGCATCATTGCGTGAGAAATGTGAATATAGTCAATCAGGTACAATGGTTCAGAGAAAATGTAGTTTAAGAATACACTGATGATATCAACCTGTAATTAATTTAAGCAAGGCATTCAGTGGTATAGCAGTTATACTTTTCACTGCCTCATGTATAAAGAGAAGAGAGGTTCTTAGCAGTACCACTCTTTCTAGTCATCTAGTGATGGAATTATTGTCTTGGACTTTGTTAGTCTAGGAGCATTTAATTCACATAGAAAAATAAAGTTTTGGTGGTTTAAGAATGTGATCCGCATAGGCACCAGTGCACTTCGGGCTCTAATAGTAAATTGAGATTTGAGTTGAATGAACGTGGCAAACTTGGGTGGACGAAATCTCATGCAATTTACGAGCATTTTGACCATGACCAAATGGTTTTGCTTGCTGTAAAAGTCTAGTTATCAATTTTGCTATCATTAGCTCTTTTGCAGGGTGAGAATGAAACACCACCAAATGATCAAATGTTTGGGCTAGGGGTTGGGAAAAGACAGTATACACTATTTCAAGGTCATTCAGGACCTGTTTATGCAGCCTCTTTTAGTCCCGTTGGAGATTTTATTCTTTCATCCTCAGCAGACTCAACAAGTAGACTATCTCATTTTTGTGTCGTATCTATTTTTTTTTCTTTAATATTAGTTTCAATTCTGAACCTTATGTATCTTAAATCTTTATGCAGTTCGGTTATGGAGCACCAAACTTAATGCCAATCTTGTTTGTTATAAGGGTCACAATTACCCTGTCTGGGATGTTCAGGTAAAACAATTTATTGCAAGCTTTTATTTTCTGATAGTGAATGTACCAGTTGCATGAATAAAAGTTTAAAATTTAAGCATTAAAATATGATGTCTACTTCTTTAATTGCTTAAACAAATATAGCATATGCAAGTTAGATATGCTCCAAATGTCTGTTAATGTGATCCACTTTATTTAATAAATAAATTTAACAAGACAGGATTGAAGCAAAGAGGTGGCCTAACAAATGACATCGATGTAGCAAAGCCTCCCCTATCATTTGAGCATAATATTTGTGAGGGACATACAATCCCACCCTGTTTATTTTCTTGCCTGTTTAATGTGGTATAGTATGTAAATGATACAAACTAGTTCTTCCATTTTTGCCTCTGTAAATTACTTCACAGTTTTTACTGGTAAGATGTCATGGAACTTTTGTTTGTTACGAATAGAAAGTTGTGTATATGACGGGCATGCATCTATGGGATTTGTTGAAGAGTCAATGCTGTGCTTTGTACCCTCAAATTAATAGTTGCAGCTTGTAGAATTCTGCTTTTTAGTGCAAATATACTTTATTCCTTTTTTCTTGCCTTCGGACGTCATTCTTGGCTGCATGTACATTCTGGAAGGCTGGGTTATTTATTTCTTTTTGTGGATGCAGTTTAGTCCTGTAGGGCATTATTTTGCCAGCTCTTCACACGACAGAACTGCTAGGATTTGGTCAATGGACAGGATACAGCCGTTAAGAATAATGGCAGGGCACTTGTCTGATGTTGATGTAAGTTATTGCATTCAAGATTCTTTGTTGCTTCTGTTTTTTTTAGATTTTGTTCTTTTTTTAGATCCATATTTGCCTCTAGCTTATTTTGTTTTATATTTACATATTAATTGCTTCGGATTCATACCCGTGATTTAATTAGGTGTACATCTTTAAGTTTATGATCAAGCAGGGCTTTGTGAAGTCTGTTTTGAATAGGGGAAATTATCTTTTGTTTCTCTTGTTAACTCATAATAGTGTAATTGAATTCCTAATTGGTTATATACGTTCAAAGTATTTGTCTCAGAAAACTATATTTTGCCACCTAATCTTAGAAGGTAAAAATTGAGTTATTCTTACCATTATGTATTAAGCCAATATCCTTACGTATTTTGTGTTCTTTTTTAGTGTGTACAATGGCATGCCAACTGCAACTACATCGCAACTGGTTCCAGTGACAAAACAGTTCGACTATGGGATGTGCAGAGTGGTGAGTGTGTCCGGGTTTTTGTTGGTCACAGGGGTATGATTTTGTCTTTGGCAATGTCTCCTGATGGTCGCTATATGGCATCTGGGGATGAAGATGGCACGATCATGATGTGGGACCTCTCTAGTGGCCGCTGTCTCACACCTTTGATTGGGCACACGTCTTGTGTCTGGTCCCTTGCATTCAGGTGATCCCTTATTGCTATATTTTATCTCAATTAGGAAGTGGATTAAAGGTTTTTGAGGTTGCTATCTATTTGGTAACAATACTTACGGTCCACTCATAATGGTTGGATGTATCAGTTCTGAAGGTTCTATTCTAGCATCTGGATCTGCTGATAGCACTGTAAAATTGTGGGATGTAAATACGAGCACCAAGGTTTCAAGGGCTGAAGAAAAGTAAGTTCGTCTATTGTGACAATTGTTTTTGAATCTTTTGTCATAGGAAGTTTTTTATTTCTAACTAATCCAAGTTCTTGGGAAAATTTATAAAATGTGTCTGGTTAGTATTCACCTTCTACAGGAATAAATAATATATTTACCACGAAGTCTCATTGAGAGTTGTACTAACACTCAATTACCACGTCAAACTTTTTAAAATCTGGATTTCATTTTAATCGGGATAAAAATCCGTTAAATTGGAAAACTATGAAAACCGACTTTTTAAGATATATAACTGGTTTGGCTCTTGAAGCGTTTTTTTTTTTTTTTTTTTTGGGTGGGTATTTTAACTAATTTTTTTTTGGTTTTTTTTGTTATTTTTTTTTTTTTTTTATTTTTTTTTTTT
>Ga0099822_1000723_pt1 | contig 33810 bp, 12 predicted proteins | sample CowpeawhiteBW_FD_76839 | JGI IMG/M metagenome (GOLD analysis project Ga0099822, IMG submission 76839) | Root nodule microbial communities of legume samples collected from California USA - Cow pea white BW | ecosystem: Host-associated > Plants > Roots > Nodule | place: USA: California | collected... | reverse complement strand
TATATAAAAAAAAAAAAAAAAAAAAAAAAATATATATATATATATATATATATATATATATATATATATATATATATATATATATATATTCTATAGGATATTAAAATATGATATATTATAATAGAAATACAGTTAAAGGATACCAATTGTAACAATAAATGATTGTAAACAACTAAAGGAAAGACAAGTGCTAGAGATTAAAAATAAAATACAATATACACAAAATTGCTTTAAAATGGACAAAACAAATAGTATTACGTTTATCATTTGATTTGTCAAACAAATTATTTGTTATTTTATCAATAATAATCAAAATTTTAAACCATGAAATTAATCTAACTAATCATTAGTTAGGAAAAAAAATCAGATAAAGTCAAATTAAAATGGGCGAATTAATTTAAGCTCGAATTTAAATTTTCATTGCCCAACTTAATCATTTTTAAAACTAAAGAGGTCAACTCCGTAAAAACTAGCCAACGGTGAAAAAATCCATCACTGATTCACTATTTTTATTTTGTTGTGTTAAATATATCTGTATATTTTTCACTAATTTTATGAAAAAATCCATTTTATTTTTATTATCGTAAGATTTTAATGATTATGCATATGATTAAAAATAAAATTTAAAATTACATACATAAAAAATTAAAAATTAACGTAAAATATTGGATTTATTTATACATTTACATTTACTTAATTTGTATTTTACTTATAAGTAAATAATCATTAATATTATAATTTATTATTAAATAAAAAATTAAAAATCATTTTCCTAAATATTTTTTTAAATAAATCATATTTTAACATTTTTTAACTAATTATTTCTTAAAATAATTATTTTTCTAAATAATTATTTTTAAATTATAATATTTTCTTAACAATTATTTCTTAACGTAATTATTTTTTTAATTTTTTTTAAATATTATTTCTCATAATTAACTTTCTAAACTTTTAATTTTCTTAAAAAATATTTTTCTACAATTTTATACAAAATATTTATTTTTTTTTAAATATTTTCAATATAACTGTTTTTATTTTAAAATTTTAAAATTCTCTTTATTTTATTATTAAATAAAAAAAAGAAATAGAAAATAGTTAAACTCAGTTAAAAATTTAGTTTGCAGGAAACCGAATTCAAAATTGTAACATTAAATTGTGTTATTTTCATAAATATTTGCTATGATATGTTATTGGAATAAATATTCTATGATATCGCCAAAGTTTATATGTTATCTAAACATATGTTTCATTCAAGGAATACATGAAAAAGAAAATGAAAAAGAGTGAGAGAAAGAGACATGGAAAATTGGTATAGAAAAATAAATAATTTTGTGAATTATTTGATTGTATAAAAAGTAAAAGTAAAATAAAATGAAAGTGACACAAAAAACCAAAAGAAATAAAAAAAAAAAAAAACTGTATGATAAGTGAAAATAATATATTTGTTTTATTTTACAAAGCTAATTTTTCCATTTTGTTTCCAAAATGAGAGGAAGCAAGTATGGAAGTGGTTGTATAGTTTGTTTCTTTTCTTTCATGTTTAAGGTTTCTTTTTATCTTGTAATTCCTTCCTCTTCCTTTTCATTATACCAAAGAAATTACAGTGAAATGTGTAATGAGTAATGTTCCTGAAACAAAACACTAGGTTATTGTAAGGTGAAATCTAATCCTAAACCTATTTACACAATCCATTTGAGACACTGACTTTACTGCTCCAGACGTAGGACTCGTGCTTCTAAGGACACCCTACCCTACTTTGGAACATTCATCGTTACTAACCAATAACTCTCATCATGGGGGTGTAGGTAGCACCATCCATCCAAACGCATTTTCACAATCATTCCCCGCTCACCATATCACACTATCAATGCATATAAATGTTCTTAATAATTATTTACATTTCCACAACTAAGATATTTTCTATGGTGTTACTAGACCAAGTATCTAACATTGCATACACAAGATCGATAACGTTAATATTTTTAAGAAATAATTAATCCTGAAGTTAATCATAACTTCATCTTTTTCTAACACAAATTCTATATGTATATAGTAGTGGACTAAAAAATGTATGAAATATTGTTGGGAATAGTCTAAGTGCGAGTCAAAAGTCCCATATTGGATATAATTTGCAAAATTAAACACGATATAAGAATAAAGACTCATAACACCATTGTCTTAAGGTTTTGAAATAAAAGTGATGTAAGAAATGTTTTATATGTGTAAGACCAATGTCATATATACATAACTACAATCTCTCAATGACCATAACTCATATGACTATAATGTATAAAACCTAACAGTGCTATCAGAGTCAATGGTTCAGAGTGACTGACTACATAACTATAACAAAAAGGGGTCACCATACACCTGGGAGAAATATAATACCATATGAAAAAAGAAGGTTAATCTTGTCTTTGGTCCCCATTTTCGTAGCGAAATTTCAATTTGGTTCCTCTATTTTTTTTATCTCAATTTGGTTCCTGTTTTGGGAAATTTGATCTTAATTTAGTCATTTCCGTTAGTGGTATAGTAACAACATTAAATGGGGTGCCACGTGTCAGTTCCTAGATTTTTATTTTTTTTATTTTTTTTATTATTTATTTATTATTTGAATTTTTTAAAAAAAATAACAAATTTGCCACGTGTCAAGCTGTCGTCGTACCACGTGGCAGTGATAGAGTGATGTGGCAGTGATAATGTCACGTGTCAGTATTATGCCAGGTGTCATTTCTTCATTCTCAATTTGGTCTTTGTATTCTAATTTTTGTCTCAATTTAGTCCATATTTTTGTAAAAATGGTGCAATTTCGTCACTCTCCAAATTGAAACAAAAATTAATTTTTATATAAATGTTATACAAGTGTTTTTATTAAATTTGATATTTTTATTCAAATTGATATTTTTATTATATCTTTTTAACATAACTAAATTTATTTAAATTTGTGTTTCACATTCAACTTTACTTAAAATTGTTTTCAAATTTTAAATTTATATGTTTTTTATTGTTACATGAACTAGTTGAAATTATTTTTAAAATTTTTATAATTGTTGTTTTTACACCAATTCAAACATTTGTGTACAATTATTGAACCTTACACATTTTAAAAATATATAATTATTTGAAATATAAATTCAAATAAAAAATATATATTAAAGTACGATGTAATAAAATATCAATATAATTTATGAATTTTTTTCTATTAACATTATTTTCTATTAACAACTTTAAAACAATTTTAAATAAAGTTCAATGTAAAATATTAATTAAATAAACTTAATTTGTTAAAAATATTTACTTGAAACATCAATTTTGATAGAAATATTTGTGTACATTTATATAGAAATTAAATTTGATTTCAATTTGGAGAGAGACAAAATTACTCAATTTTTACAAAAATTGGGATTAAATTGAGACCAAAATTAAAATAAATGGACCAAATTGAGAAAGTGGAATGACACTTGACATATAGGTGACAGGTGTTATTGTCACTGCTATATCACGCTGTCACTGCCACGTGGCATGATGACAACTTGACACGTGACAAATTTTTTATCTTTTTTAAAAAATTCAAAATTCAAAATTCAAAAACTTAAAAAAAAAAGTCAAAAAAATCAAAGAATTGACATGTGGAACCCCTTTAACGATGTTACTGTACCACTAACGGAAGGGACCAAATTGAGATGAAAAAAAATAGAGGGACCACATTGAGATTTTGCTATGAAAATGGAGACCAAAGGCATGATTAAACCAAAAAAGAAAAAGAAAATATCTGACATATGATAAAATGTATAAACCCAACAAATATATTGGTCATGAGGAATTTTGACTTTTTCCTAATTCTATGACATATAATATTATTTTTTTATCATGTCAAAAGCATTACACTAATATCATAATTATAATTGGATAAAAATAAGTTAAATATTCAATTAAATATATATTTGCAATCTATATGAATATTTATAAAAATTATATCATACATTTACACTTAGTGTATAAAATCTTGGCTTAATTATATGTTGGTATTTTTTATAGGAAGTCATGGTGAATATGTGGGAAAATTTTCAACTTTCTTAAGAGTGCAGACTTCGATTTATGCTGAGTTTATGAGGTCACTTATGTTTTGGAGCATGCTTGGAGGAGGGTTGTCAGAGGCTTTGGGTTGAGAGTGATTTTTATTTAGTTGTCATGATTTCTTGGATTAACGAGTGGTTCCTTGGAGTCTTAGATGGTGATGGTGTGCTTGCATTTTTGTAAGTATATGTTGTTCAAAGTTTCTCATGTTTTTTGTGAGGGAAATCATTATGTTAATAAGTTAACTAATTTGACTTTTATTTAGGAGAATACTATAAGTGGCTTAATGCTTTACCTTCATGTATTTATTTAGATTTTTTTTATAACAAGTATTATTTGTCTATGTTTCGTGAGGTGTATTTTTTATTATTGTTTTGGTGTAGTCCTCATGCTTTGTTTTATTTTCTTTTTTATTTTAATAATATTTCATATGATGGCAAATGATTGATGGGCTTCGAGATATTATCTTAACAGAGATATCAAAGCTCATAGTGATATCCAACATGAGTTTATTGGGAATCATCCTTCGTTGAGAGAATTAAGTCTGCTATTAACCATTCATTCTCTTAATGAGATTTTTTAGGGAGTCCTCATTTGCTTGATAGATTATGTAAAATTAAAATTTTACATCATTTTACCTAAAATAGAACTCCAATATAAAATATCAATCCTAACTAATGTTGTGCCTTTATACACTTTCATTCATCAATCATAATCTCAACCACATTGTCAAATGATCATATTCATATTCAACCATGAAATTCATTCACAAAAAACATCACCAAAGTTGTGAGTCATACACAATAACATTATCATATCATCAAGGTTATTAATGTTGGTTTTTGGTTTCTTTGGTGAGTATTCACTGAAGTCCCATATCGATTAATATGAAGAAAGAAGTATAAGAAAACTATTATACAAATGAAGAGCTTATTTGAGAGGGATAACCACAACTGAATAGGTCTTTTGCGTGTATGGGGGAATTGCATAGTTATGTGTCATTAGAGTGATATGATCATGAACAAATTTATGACATCTCCGAATTTACCTCAAGTAGATAGGCGAGTCACTAGGAGCATGACTCAATAGGAACATGAAAGTCTTTGCATTTTCCATATCATTAGTAAATAAAGAGATGGCGCCCAATGGTAGTTCTAGCACACCTAATGGAAGTGTGCCCAATGACCTGTTTCAGTGCCAAACGCACATTTGCATCACTTATAGTCTCTCATTACTTGGGTCACAAGTTAGCATATACAACACGTTTTCCACATTATAGCCCATGATTCATTTGGTCATGATTAGTGGCTCAATATTATGGATTTAACACTTGATTAGTTATGAGTTTAGGTTTTTGTTTAGTAGCCCATTTCCCTATAAACAAGAGGGTTACGTTTGTACATAATGAATTTAGAGAGATATAGAGAAATGTTGCTCAAATTGTGAGATTGAGTAAAGTTCTATGATCGAGTCTTATCTTGGAAATATAGCTTTCATGGTGACTCCAACGACCACTGATCTTGGTTCATATTCACCAATTGTTGTGGATTATTGCATCTCCTCATTCATTTTGCACTGCTTTCACTTTTCCATTTGCATTACTATTTGTGCCAATCCTATAAGGGTTCTTGATCTCTATTCATTCGATGATTTGAGTTTGTTTGTTGTATAATCGCTACTAGACGTAATGGATGTATTCTTCCTTCTATTGTTCTTCCTAAGTTGTGTTAGTGTTAGTTAGATCCACTAAAACTCAATTTTGTTATATGTGACTTGTTTGCATTGAATCAATAAGCATATTCCTATTAACTTCTTTCTGCAATAGGAACCCACTAATCATATGCATAATAGGGAGGGCCTACAATTTTGACAAAAATAAATGCACTAGAAGGTTTGTAATTTTCGTCCAAAAAAAATTGTACTAGAAGGTTTAGAATTTTCACCAAAAAAATTGTATGAAAAGGTTTGCAATTTTTACCAAAAAAAATTATAATTGCACGAGAATGTTTACAATTTTTTGCCAAAACAATTTAATGAACTTTAGCGGTCATTATACATAATGGTTGTATTCCTCCTTCTATTGTTCTTCCTTAATTGTGTTAGTGTTAATCAGATCCACTAAAACTCAATTTTGTTATATGTGACTTGTTTACACAAAATAAATAAGCATATTCCTATTATTTTTTTTTTGCAATTGGAACCCACTAATCAGATGCATAATAGGGAGGGTCTACAATTTTGGCAAGAAAAAAAAAGCAATAGAAGGTTTGTAATTTTCGTCAAAAAAAAAAATTTATTAGAAGATTTGGAATTTTCACTAGAAAAATTACATGAGAAGATTTGTGTTTTTTACTAAAAAGTTGAAATTGCACGAGAAGGTTTACAGTTTTTGCCAAAACAATTTTATGAACTTTTGCAGTCATTATATGTAATAGTTGTACTCCCCCTTCTATTATTTTTCCTTAGTTGTGTTAGTGTTAATCTGATCCATTAAAACTCAATTATGTTATATGTGACTTGTTTGCACCGAATAAATAAGCATATTCTTGTTAATTTCTTTTTGCAATCACTAATTAGATTCATAATAGGGAAGGTTTGCAATTTTGTAAAAAAAAAAAAATCACTAGAAGGTTCGTAATTTTTGTTAAAAAAAATTGTATTAGAAGATTTGGAATTTTCACTAGAAAAATTGTATGAGAAGATTTGTATTTTTTACCAAAAAGTTGTAATTGCACAAGAAGGTTTATAGTTTTTGCCAAAACAATTTTATAATCTTTTACAATTTTTGTCATAAAAACTGCATGTTGAGTAATAATATTCATGTTAAGTAATTTTCGTAGATCTAGGTCTCGGGGTGTTGAACCACGTTTTGCGCGCTTTTTAAATTTTTCTCTTATTTATGAGTGTGTTTCCGTTTGAAGAGACTATTCTGTGATTCTAAGTGGTATTATATTTGAGATTCTAATCAAAGGAGGAGGATGAGGAATAGTTTGACATGTTGACTAGAATCAACGTTACGAGTGTTGCGCCTTTGGAGAAAAGCTAGTCTTGATCATTCTTTTTATGTAATGACTTTGTTGATGCATGTGTGGTTAGGTATGACTTGGCCGAAGTGGTGTTAGTAGTGAATGTCACCTTGAGTATCAGTTAGTTGTCAATGACAACGATGTAAAAGTTGCCAATAACGAGTATAATGTACAAGACAGTGGAGATTGATGACAGGGAAAGAACAATTTAAGCATATCTGAATAGAGGATATGTTGGTCATATAGTTGATGTTCACCAAAGTCTCCCACAAAGAGTAATATGAAGAAAGGAGAAAAAAAAACTACAATAGAAATGAAGAGTTAATTTAAGAGGGATAACTACAACCTAACATGTCTTTTGGGTGTACGAGAACTTGGATAATTATGTATTATTATAGGGTTTGCAATTTTGTCCAAACAAATTTAGACTATAAAATTTACAATGTTAAATAATAATATTTATATTAACTATTCGTAAATATAGAAACCTTGATATGCCAACTATTACTCATATACCATAACTTTCAACTACAATTAAATATATATTTCCAATTCATTCAAATGTTGAATGAATGTAAATTATTTTTAAACCCAATTAGAATATATTCATCTCAAATATCCATCCAACATTAAAACATGTTAACTTAGCACCTTAACATCTATAAATCAAATTAAAGGACAGTTACAAGAGTGACTATATAACCAAATTGATCAACAAAAGTTTGTCAAAACTAAATGCTTTTAAAAAACAATTAAGCTCTCCTTACCTTAATTCTCATATTCTTCATGAGTTTACACCAAATTAAAATAAGTCCTAACTGCTTACGAAAAGTTTGATTCGCTAATAATTTATTAGTACAAATATACTACCTAAAATGTATTTCATTTAAATCTCACACACATCCTCAAAGTTATGCATGCAAAAGAAGAAAAAAAAATCAAACATTTGAAGGAAAACAAAAAACTTACTCAAAACAATTTTTTATTCAATTCTTATATATTGTTTTTATTCTTCATTATTTACATATAAATGTACTTTGATGGTGAGAAAAGATTAGATACCATTTCAGAAAATTAGACAAAAAGGTAGACGATTACAGCAGAAAAAAAAAAGAAAGAAAAGAACAAGAAAATAATAATAATACGTTAGGTTTAACTTTTTTAATAGTGCATGATATAGTATAGAAGAAAGTTACGGTCTTTTTATGAGACATTTTATAGTTTACATGAAATATTATTATTTTTATTTATTTTAATAAATGGCATGAATACATTTTTTATTAATAAAAATAATAAAATAATTTTAAAAAATATTAACAAGGAAGGTAAATGTAGTAGTATATCAATAGTATTGTTTTAAAAGTTGAATCAGCTAAATTAAATCACTTATTTTTGTTGATTAATTATGTTTATATTGGATAAGGACATTAAGAAGTAAAAAAGATAGGTTTATATATTTATTTCTATCCTTAACAGTGGTGGGTGATGACTTTGTACCACAGAAGTTCGTGCGTGCATGTTGTAAGCGTTGTTTATTATTATTCTAAAAATGACGAGAATTCCGCGAAAATAGGGAAACAAAAAGGTATAAGAATTACACCAGCATGTGGGAACTTTGAAAAAGAAGTGTGTTCATTTCAGCAACATTGTTTAACATAAGTGAAAATGACTAATAACTTACACCTAATTAATGCAACTTCGTGCATATTTATTTTCAAAATTGATTGTTTTTTTTTAATTTATGAACATTTTTTAAATATGTTTTAGTAGATTAGTATGACTTTAATATATTAATGCATAACATCGTTTTCCATCCTATAAAACATATTGAAGTTGGAAAAATTATTTTTTATAAATAAATTAATGTGGCATGAGTATTATATTGATTGGACTAACATTAGATATATTATTGGTGTGATATTCTATATTAATTTCTACTTCAACTATTTATCTTATAGCCAATTTAGTACGTGGATTACTTCACTTTAATTATTAATCAGTGTATTGTATATTAATACTTAATAATCACGAAACAAAAGGCACCTTCTCACATCCTATCATTTTAGTTCTTCCTCGTTCTATAGTTTCACAATACAACAAAAAAAATATAGTAAATGATCTATTTTATCTAATTTATATAGACATGTTAGATAAACTTTTGTAACTTCTTTAAAAATGTAAAGATTTCACATGTTTTCACATTAGATTAATCTCTAATATTAACTAATTTAATGTGCAGAGTAAAGATATAGATAATTTCCTAAAGCGTTTTTATAATTATTATTTTGTGATGGAAGAAGGAGGAACCGATAGATATCTATACATCTATATATATATATTCAAAATGTTTTTCCTATACTAATTTTGTAATGCTTGAATGAATTTTCATCAAAATTAAAAATAAATGCTTTTCGTTGATAAGAAAAAATTACAGTATATTCTATTTATAGGTATCTAACAACATTTTTTTTGATTAAAAATTAATTAGAAAAATTCATAATAAAATTTGTTATAATATTTGATTTTCTGTTACTAACAAATTAATTAGAAAATTGCAATATATTCTATTTCTAAATATGTAATAACATTAACAATTTTATTTTTATTTTTTATTATTAACATTAAGCAAATCTTTTAACAAAAGACATTTTTTTCCTTCATTCCTTACCAACATTTTTAATTTTATTATAGAGTTTAAACTTAAATGTCTAGAGTTGATGATCTCGACTAATTATTAATAAAAAAATTATAATTATATCCGATAACAGTACTTTATATTATTTTACTAATTTTTATTATAATTATTTATTATTTCTAGTTATGTAGATTCATAATTTGATTTTTAAATACTAAAATTTATTTAATAATATTTGAAGAGTTTTGATGTTTTATTTATTTATTTGTCAAATTGGTATTTTAATTTTTTAACTATTTTATTTATACTAATAATTAAAAAATTATGTGAAGATAATGATTCAATTGTCATAAATATATAAAATAAATTATAAAAATAAAACATTATTAACTCTCCTGTATTAATTATACTTATTGTTGTATATTTTCATATTTTTCATTATACTTTAAACTTTTGTTAAGCATAAGAGATAATCTTAGGTTTTTTATATTTAATATAGAATTTAATCTAATGTTAATTTTGTATTAAATCTTTGACAGTCTTATTTCATAATTTGAAAACATTATTTTTTATTACAAATTTCACAAGAAAATATAGATCCAGACATAACTTCAAAACACTAATCATATAATAATGTTTCCAAAATGAAATATGACCACATATTTGTTTAAGGTGAGATGTTTATACATAAAGTAAGTTTTTATCTGAAATATGTAATTATTGAAAAAATTTAGATGCATCCAAGTTGAACCAACAAAGAATATGAGAATGTTGTTAAAAAACAAAAGGTGATAGATATTAATAGAAGATGTTATTATTATGTTTTTGCTCTAAGATCTATTATTTATGTGTAACTTTGAAGAATAATATTTGTTGAAGAAAATTTACATGTTTAGAAAAATACATATTTGCTAGACATACACTTTTTTTTTTGTTGGCTTTTAAGAGAAACCTGATGAATTTAAAAAACATTACATACAATACAACAACAATACAATTATGACGATAATCAATATAGTATATCTCAATTTGTACATTAAGTGTGCAAATAACTCAAGTAAAAAGTGATATTCTAAATTAGTTTTGTAAAAATAATTGATATAAAAAATGACATTAATTCCATATAAATTTTGTGCTTTATAAATAAAGTACACGATTGAATTGACCTAGAATCTCACTTCTTTCACAAATTATAAACCAATGTTAAAATTCTGAATTCTGTACGTTGATAATATTTACATTAGTTCATGAGTTGATTTAAAATATGAATGTAATAATTTATGATAATAGAAATGTAAAGAAAAAAAGTGTGAACTCTTTTGGAATAGTAATATGATTTGTTACATGGTGTAATGGGTAGCATGTCATGATGTAATTACAAAAGTAGTAAAGTGAATGATATTGAATGGATGATAGATTTGGGTAGGTTTTAATATTGGTATAGAGAAGTCACGTTAAGCATCGTACAATGTATCCATAGATACAATGCATGGCTAGATTTCGTTGGTAGAAGTATGTATTGTTGAGGGTTTGATAATTTTGTTAAAAAATGATGGGAGGGATTTAGGTTATAATAATAATGATAAGAAAGAAAGAAGAGAGGAAAGGTGAAAGTGGGTGATGGGAAGTGAAATAGGTCCATGCCTCTAATAATTCCATTTTGGCACCCCATTCCCAAAGCTCACATAAAGTCAATTATAATTTTATACTTTCTACAGCCTGCTTAATTACCACCTATAACTAGCCTTCACTTTCATTTCTACTCTATTCTATTGCTTCCAAATTCCCTTCATTATCACCACTTGCTTAAACAAAAATTACCCAATGGGAGATCCCCAAAACCTGCCACATTCCGTTATGTGAGGGTAAATGCGTCACATACACAATTAATTACTCACTAACAACTCACCTAGCTAAACCTCTCTTATTAAACACTATCTTTTTAAATTCCATTTAAGTTTCTTCTTCAATTATTTTTAATTTTTAATTTTAAATTCAAAATATTTCTTTGTTTTGCTTGAAATTGAAAATAACAACACTCCCTCACCTCACTTGGCATCATTTCTGTGCTGTTCTCTCTTTCTATGTGCTTGCTTCTGTGCTCTCTATCATTCCCACTCGTTTTTTCCCAAACAGCACAAAAAGAGAAAACAAAAGCGAAAAAGAGGACAGAGAGAGAGAGTCTCACCGCCGGCGACACTTCTCACTGAAGTAATAATGCACGGCCGACTCTCCTACCTTTTGAGCATCGGACGCGCCACCGCAGAAATGAACTAATTCCGGAGCTGTTGCAGTCAACGAAAAAGCCACACAGTCGCGCCACCGCAGAGTTAGAAGAGAATGCGCGAAGCGCTCGCGTGTGACGTCGCCGGCGCGGCGTCGTCTCCGGCACCACCGGTGGTTGTGACGGGGCGGAGCCGTTCGCAGGGATTTCCGCGGCGAGTGACGCCTGCGACGCTGCCTCTGGCACCGGTGTCTGGATCGGCGGTTGAGCGTGTTCTTCCGAACGGCGACTTCTACGCCGGGAGGTTCTCCGGTAACGTGCCTCACGGATCGGGGAAGTACCTGTGGACGGACGGGTGCATGTACGAGGGGGAGTGGAAGCGGGGAAAGGCGTCCGGAAAGGGGAAATTCTCGTGGCCCTCGGGCGCGACCTATGAGGGCCAGTTCAAATCGGGTCGAATGGAAGGGTTTGGAACCTTCGTCGGATCCGACGGCGACACCTACCGCGGGTCGTGGATCTCCGACCGGAAACACGGGTTCGGGCAGAAGCGCTACGCGAACGGGGACTTATACGAAGGGTGGTGGAAGCGCAACGTGCAGGACGGTCACGGCCGTTACGTCTGGAAGAACGGGAACGAGTACGTCGGGGAATGGAAGAACGGCGTGATTAACGGGAAGGGTGCTCTGGTGTGGGCCAACGGGAATCGTTACGAGGGGCAGTGGGAGAACGGGGTCCCCAAGGGTCACGGCGTTATGAAGATTCAGCATCGTTTGCTCTGGGGCGAGAATTTCAGCGTGAAACGTTTCTCCGTTGACGGAAGAGGGAGCGTGAATAATGACAAGAGTTTCCCCAGGATTTGCATCTGGGAGTCGGAGGGTGAAGCGGGAGACATCACGTGCGATATTATCGATAATGTGGAAGCGTCCATGTTTTACCGCGACGGAACAACGTCAGATTCTGAAGATTTGAGAAGGAACCCTTGTTGTTTCGCCAGCGAAGTGAAGAGACCCGGGGAAACAATTTCCAAAGGGCATAAGAATTATGACTTGATGCTTAATCTGCAATTGGGGATAAGGTGACCGAAGCGCTTCGGCTATTTTTGTTTCAAGTGTTACTGCGAATTTGCCATGTTTTTATTTGTGTTTTAACTTTAAATTTAATCAGGTACTCTGTTGGGAAGGAGGGTTCCACTTTGCGGGAGCTTAAGCAGAGTGATTTTGATCCGAAGGAGAAGTTCTGGACTAGGTTTCCCTCCGAGGGGTCCAAGATTACGCCGCCGCATCAGTCCGCCGAGTTTCGATGGAAGGATTACTGTCCGGTGGTTTTTAGGTGTGTAGAATCTTTGGAGGGTGTGGTGCGTGTTGCGTGTTTTGGGGTGTTTCTGTTTTTAGTTGACTGAGTTTCGGTTTGGATTTTGTAGGCATTTGAGAAAGCTGTTTCAGGTCGATCCTGCTGATTACATGTTGGCTATATGTGGCGATGATGCTCTTCGGGAGCTTTCTTCTCCTGGGAAAAGTGGAAGCATCTTCTACTTGACCCAGGATGATAGATTCATGATAAAGACGGTGAAGAAATCTGAAGTCAAGGTTCGATACATGTCTTCTAAAGCTTGTAGAGTCGTGTCTTGTTAAATTCTGTAATGAAATTCTGGGAGTCTCAAACTCCCCATGGCCAAATGGATAGGTTTCTTTGTTATTCCTCCTCCGGGTTATATGGCTGGTACTGTATTTTGTGAGTCAGTCAACTTGGGGTTTTGGGGAAGGGGGGGACCTGTTTTATTGGTTTGGTCATTCATGTTTTATGATTGAACATGAATTCTTACCTTTTATTATACTACTAATCTTTTGCTTGATACTTGCATAGACTGATTCTTGATTCCGGTGCTCAATTTTTAGGTGCTTCTTCGGATGCTTCGAAGTTATTATCAACATGTTTCTCGATATGAGAATTCACTTGTGACAAAATTCTATGGGGTGCATTGTGTTAAGCCAATTGGAGGCCAGAAGGTATAGATTGGTATATGTGCTCTAGCTGTTTGAGGGGTTGCCCCATCTTCAGTACTTGACTTTTGATTGCTTGTTGAAAATCAGATCCGGTTCATTGTGATGGGCAATCTTTTTTGTTCCGAATATCCAATTCATAGACGATTTGACTTGAAAGGATCTTCACATGGGCGCGCCACAGATAAACCTGAGGAGGACATTGATGAAACGACCACCCTCAAAGACCTTGATCTCAACTTTGCGTTTCGTGTTCAAAGAAATTGGTTTCAGGAACTCATCAAGTAAGTTACTGTGCTTGTTTGTCCTGTCTTACGTATATAGACATACACTTTTAAGGGCTTGAACACGATAAATATGTGCTGACGTAGTCCTCTCATTGTGTTCAGACAAATTGAGCTGGACTGTGAGTTCTTGGAAGCCGAGAAAATTATGGATTACAGTCTTTTAGTCGGCATTCATTTTCGTGATGATAATACGTGTGACAAAATGGGGCTTTCACCTTTTCTCCTGCGCACTGGTATCTATCCTCCATCCACTTGAGTGCATAGAGACAAAACTTGTGTGTTACGAAAATTTTAAATTCATCTGTTTTCTCCCTTCAGGCAATAGGGATACTTATCAGAATGAAAAGTTCATGCGTGGTTATCGCTTTCTTGAAGCAGAGCTACAAGATAGAGATAGAGTTAAATCTGGAAGGTAAGGTGTACTATGTTCTAGTTGCTTACTATTGATGTGGATGGATTTTTACAGTTTTTAATTTATAAGAAGATTGCATTGTTATAAAATCTACTTCCATTGTTAAATTGAATTGGCATATTCCCGTAATCATTTAGAATATTGCTATGCCGAAATGAGGATTGTTTCTTTCGGAGATGTGTTGGTGATTGGGCAAAATTGGTCCTACTGCTATCGAGTGAAAACAATAGATAGATATGTATCATGTTACCACTTGAAAGCATCACAAACTGAGATGCTTGTGTCCTGTACGCCCTTGCAAGTTGCAATCTTAGGTTATAACTTTGTTGGCATTAATGTTCTATAATTTCTTCTTTTTAATTGACATTTTTCATGATAATAATTGAAAGTAGTTTGCATTATTTTAGCAAGTCAGTGGGCATATAGTATTGCAGGCAATTGTTGTTAGTGGGGCTCATGTAGGCTGTGGTCCCAATTCATTAATTCAAATTCGTATTTCTAATTTATTTATTTTCCTGACAATAGATTCATCGAGGCAATTATGATCGTTTCAATACTTTCTCTGGATCCATGATTTTTCTGTATCTATCCTGTTAGCCTAGCTTATTCGGGAAGAAACGAAATTCCGACCTCTACTTGCTCAATGATTTTGGAAATTGCGAGTTTTTGTTTACTATTGTGTTACTTTCCTAGACCATTAAAGGTTGTTGGGTTTTATGTGAATGCATATTTATGGTGTATTAAGTAGGATTCTTGTTTCAGGAAATCATTGATTAGGCTAGGAGCCAATATGCCTGCAAGAGCGGAGCGAGTGGCACGAAGGAGTGACTTCGATCAATACACCACTGTTGGAATCAGCCATTTGACCCCTTATCGCAGCGGGGAGACTTACGATGTGATTCTATATTTTGGGATTATTGACATTTTGCAAGATTATGATATCAGCAAGAAGATTGAGCATGCTTACAAGTCATTTCAAGTTGACCCTTCTTCAATTTCTGCTGTTGATCCAAAGCTCTACTCCAAGAGGTTTCGTGATTTTGTAGGTAGAATTTTCATCGAAGAGAGGTAGCAGATTGATTGGCATGGAATGAGGCTCAAATATTTCTTCCTTACGGTGAAGAAGATTCCTGGTTGTTATTGTTCATAACAATCAGAAAAAAAATGGTTCAAATTTGAAACCCATTGCAATGATCTTGGAGTTGACTGGTTAAAATGCCACTGTACGGCGAAGTGGCTGACAGAAGGTCGCGGTAGTTGGGGTTGTTTGGTGGCCTAGTTTTAAAAATAGAGCCATGGTGATGGTATGGTGAAGGAGGGGAAAACTTGTACATGAAGATGGGGATGAAGTTGGATTATTTTGTTTATTTCTTTGGTTGAAGAAATGGGGTTGGGGTTGTTGAATTTTTTGTGGTTACTGCATAGAATATGAATATATGATGGAGAGATAAGAAAGAGGGAGGGGCGTGAAGTGTTTCCCTGATCTTTGATTAAAAAATGCGTGGATGAGTAGGAAATAAGGAAAATGTACAGTGTTTATACAAAGGATGGATAGTTGAAGGAAATTATTAATTTTATTTTGTATTTTGATCATTATTCTTGAATTATTGGACAGTTGAAGGCGTGTTATGTTGAGAGAGTGAGATGGAGTGTCAAATTCTTCTCTTCCACACACACCAAAGTCTCTTATCTGATGAAAGGAACATAAATAAGTGGGGCTTCATTGCGGGGTTGAAGAAAATAAAAAACTGGGGTCGTTGGGTTAGCTTTTGCAGTGAAAGCGAGGGCGTTGGGCTTCAAAGTGTGTTGAGGGCATCAAAAGCAGAGAAAGCAAGAGAGAGAGAGAGAGAGAGATCTCGTTTTTCCTCTCTCATTTTCTTCACTTTCTCTCATGCTTTTCACTGTTTATGTGCCTCTCATTCTAGTTATTTTTATATCTTAATTTAGTAAAAAATTGACCGAAGTTTTATAATGGTTTGGGTTTGCGAGAAAGAAAGCAAAGTACCTGTATCAGTAATCACATCACGTGGTGGAACCTGCTCTGATTGCTCCATTAAATTAAATCTATCTTGGTAACAAGTGAAATTGTTATTATGTCCTGTGATTGAAGACATTATCTGTTATTTATTATCCACTGTAAAATTATTTTGACCCTTATTTCTCCTTTGATCGTGGGTGGCCCCATTGCCATTTGTTTCTGTTTTCAGGAAGCTAATCAGCATTATGGATTTCAAGCGTGTCTTCCACGTCCTTTCATTCCACTCTCTTTTCAAACAAACCTTCCTCCTACACCTAATTCTATTTAAATGCGTTAATTCAGTGTTGCGCTTCCAAATCATAATCACTATCATGTATTCATAAGATTCTGGGAAGGTTTTTTTCATCTTGAACGCATTAAAAGTATGTAGAAGAAGAATGTTACTATTCCTGACAGCAATGTGAGAAAAATTCAGAAGTGAGTAAAATTTGATGGTGGTTGCATAAGTGCCCCTAGGTGGAGGGAACGGGAGCTGGATCCCACGTTCCCATTTTAAAAATGGCAGTGATGCAAAGAAACAGGGATTAGGCAAAAACATTAAGTAGCCGTACAACATCAATTCCGGAACTGGTTTCTCAACGTGTCTCCATATGTTGTTTGAATCACCTTTCGTTGTACTTTTCCATCACCCCACTTTTTCCACGTGCATTTCAACCCATTCACCAAATACATTCCCAACACTAACCCTAGACTAATAAAATCCCTTTACTCTTCTTAAATTAATCCCTATTCATCTCGGTTTCTGCTCCAATAGATTTCCTAACAAACAAAATCCTCTCTCCAATCTCTAATCATGCCCCTCTTAACCATTTTTTCATTTCAATTTCAAACCAAAACAATACTTTAATAGGGTAAGTTCAAGATATTGAAGGAATTTGCAGTGATCGGAAGCACGTATAATACATAAACCACCTATTTAATTCCCGTGGCTACCAATGGCATGTGTTAAACTTACATCACATCTCGTTTTGCAGGCTATGACATGTTGCGATTAGTTTAATGCATGTTATTATAATGTCTAAAATGGGATTTGCAATCTGTTTCCGTACATTTTGAAAACTTTTGATTGAGTCAACACAAATTAGCCAAATCCAATGAAAAGTCTTCATTGGAGACTGCACCACAAACAACCCAGGTGCCATGGGAATGCCGAATGCCGAATGCATATAAAAAATAAATAAATAAATTCAACTCAACCAAATCCCTAACATCTCTACTCAATTACCTCATCATGCCGGATCTATCTGTCTCCAATCCAAGAATAATAAGAAAATAGCATTCAAAAACAAGGCAAACAAAATAAGGACACTTTGCCACACATGTATACATGTAAAGTAAACTAAGAGTTAGGCATATGGAAGTAAAAAAATGCAGAATAGAAGAGCTGGAAAGTAAGGGTGTAAGAAGAGGAAGAGGGGGGGCACATGGGACAGACGCTGCTGCTACTACTACTTTATCAACCTAGGTTGTGGTAGTAGATACATATGTCTTTGCATACCCAAAGGGAAATTTTCAAATCATTTTAAATTAAAAAACAGTTACACAAATCATGAAAGAACATGGTCAATTGTGAGCTGTGAAGAAAAAGTGGAAAAACAAAATGTCCAATAAAGAATGAAAGGAACATAGTCAAATAGTTGGATACTAACACAATGTACCATATGGTCCAGGTTGTGTTGTCGTTTTGGTGAGGGTTGTGTGAAGTGTGTCGATAGAAGCTAAATATAGTTGCACTGTGTTTGTTTGTATGTGTGTGTCGCAGAACATTTTCACACGCCGATTCTCGATTCAGACTGAGACAGAAGAACCATTTTCAAGCAAGCTTAGCGTGGCAACAATCAAAGTAACACACTTCTTTGCACCAACCTTCTTCTTTTACCCATATCAAATAAGGATACATTTATTATATCAAACTTCCACCTTTTTTTATCATATCAAAATTTAAATTCTAATTACTTACTTACTTCAATACTTAATAATAAAATACTCGCTCATTTTATTATTAGATCAAATATTGTTGAATGGTGTGTGTGAATGTGTTTTTTTTTTTCTTTTTCTGCATTACATATTTATTATTTATTTACTATTTTAGCTTATATTTTAAGATATTAGCAATCAAATAATATAACAGTAGTAATCTACGTTACTACTAAAAAACATTTATTAAATAATAAATTTAGAGAATAAAAATCATTAATCTTTATAATAATTTATTTAGATATTAATTTATAAATTAAAAATTACTAAAATAGTCTCAATTACAAATAAAATATTATAATTTGTTGGGAATTAAATTCTAAATTAATTTTAAATATTAATGATCAAGGTTTTATCTAGATTAATTTAGGATCTAATTTACAAATTAATTTGTCGGTGAATTTTTTTTTTGCCATATTAATAGAAAAAATGAAAATACTAAGTAAATAAATTAAAAATTTGAAACTTGAAATTCAACTAAAGTAATTGGTATTTAAAATAAAATTAAAGAATTTAATTTTGTATTTACTTATCTCTTACTCAAATAAGCATAGATGTGGATTATTGCTATTGTCAGAATTGAATACGGTCGTTAGTTACTTATAATTAATCACTGTTGATACTGAATTAAATATACCAAAATCAAATATTCTTTTATTATCTAATTTTACTATTGTATCAAAAATTTATAAATAATACTAATATCAAAAGAAAATGTTTTTTAAATAAGTTCATATTATATGTCATAGTCACATTATACAAAGATTTTATTAAAAAGAACATGAAAAGTAACGTCAAATTTATGATAAAATTAGATTACAATAAAAAAAAATCTATTATGAATAAACTACCTAAAAATATAAAAATACCTTTAAAGCTCAGTTATTTAAGTCTTTGTTTTAAATAAAATATTCACCCAATACTTAATTATTTTTTTTATATTGTTTACGTTCTTACTAGTTTAGCTTCATATTTTTTATATTTGTATTTTTTATATTTGTACTAACTCAAGCATCGAAGAGTCTTTTCCAAGCGAATTTCATCTTTTAGTAAAAAAGTTGAAACTCATTTTCAAGAAATCCACAAAGCTTATAAAAGAAGACTTTACTTTTATACAACTCCAATAAGTGACTATTCCATTAAAAATATTTGGCACATATTGTGGTGTTTAGGTAAAAAACTTGGATTCAAGAGTTTCATTAAAATAATTAAGAGTTTAGTTGTTGAAGTCTTATAATCTGTATATTTTATTTAAGATGGTTAAATTAGTAGAAGAGTCAAAAGGTATAACTAAAGCAACAACATTGAAACATTTATGTTGTGTTAGTACAAAGCGAAATACTATTCATGAAGATGGAGTTGAAGGTGTCATCTGTGTTTGGATTGCATGATATGCAAGGAAAGGAAAGCGCTATTTTGTAGGAAGGAGTTAAATTCAATCTTGGCAAAGTTGAAGAGATTTACGGAGAAAGTAAGGCACGAAGGGTCTAATGTCCAAATTAACTTCACCTTTTTTTGGTCATTTCAGATGCACTATAGATCCTCTTTTATCATGAATACCATGAATTCACTATATGGAGAGGTAGTTCTCCGACTTCCTATTGCACTAATGCAGGGAAAGGAAATAACAGCGGTTATTTCCAACTTTTGGCTTCGGGTCCGCAACCGAGGCATATACGACCGAGGCAAAAAGGTAGTACTTTATGTTTTGGTTACAAACCCGAGACATATTGAATATTTACTGCCTCGGGTCTATTTTAACCGCGACAGAAAGATACATTTACTGCCTCGGGTTTGTTTCAACCGAGGCATATGACCATTTAAAAAAAAGAAAAATTTGAATAAAAAATCATTTATGTATCAATCAAAAAATTAAGTGCAAAAAGCGGTAAAAATGGGTGACAAGAGAAAGAAGCAGCGTCGTCTGCAGTACTCCATGATTCCGATGACTCCTCCAACTCTTTGGAGGATGAAGACGAACAACCTAGGGTTCTGCCTGAAATTGTGGTAGCTGAAATGATGAGAGTTCCCCAACATCGGCAACGATGAACACGCAACAATATACAGAAAGAAACGCAAAAAAAAATGTGATAGAGCTGAATCAAAAACGAAAAAAAAATGAAAAATGAACCGTACAAAGGGGCGAGATTCACGCCGGCAAAGAAGGAGCAACAAGAACGACCAATTTGATGGCCAATCGGTGCGGTGGAGGCGCAAAACAGTGGTGGCAGAACGGCGTAGAGGCACATGCAACGTTGATTTTCGAAGGTAAAAGATGCATCTACAGTGCAGCGTATTTGGGTTTTTAAAACCTAACTGGACTTACTGCCTCGGTTGATTCGAAACCAAGGCATATACTTACGCAAAAAAAAAAAAAAATCAGCCACGTGGAAAAATTCTGGCACTAATAGGCCTCGGGTGAAACAACCTGCTGCAGTAAACCATTATATGCCTCGGTTCAGTGGGACCCGAGGCATAAAACTACCCAATTATTTTCGAATTTTAAAAAAAAACGGAAAAGTGTGAATTTCTGGCAGCGTTACTGCCTTAGTTGAATTTATAACCGAGGTATAAACTTTCATAGGCCTCAGTTGTTTGGTTAATCGAGGCATAAAAGTTGTTCGAAATCACAAAAATGTCACCACGTCGTTATCTATCTCGTTTGCACGAGAATCGAGGCATATAGGACGTTGTCTAAACATCAAACTACACTAGTGTTGCCATAAAAAACACTTCCCTTCCAATAGTTTAATTTATTATTTATGCCTTCCTATCCCTCACTCACAAATGAAAAACATTATCCAACCTACTATTATTATTTATTATCATTAATAATAAAATTATAATTTAATAATATTAATAATAATTATATAAATAAATTTACATCTCAATAAAAAAATAAATAATAATATTAATAATAATATTTATATCTAAATTTATATTACATTTATTTTCAAGAGTAAAATGGTAATCAATTAATTTTATCCATTATAATATTTATTTTAAATTTATCATACCAATCACATTATACACAAATTCACGCAAACTTTCATTTCAAATCTATTCAAATCACACCATCTTTCTCTTAATCCAAACAACCTTACATCCACATCATTTTCCTCTCAAATCCACTCTTCCAAATCCATCTTCAAATCCAAACACAACATTAAGGAAAAATAATATTTTTATACGGTGATAACCAACCGATTATCACTTTATGATAATCAATTATTGCAGAGAAAAAATATTTTCGTGACACGTTGTGGGAATAATCGTTTGTTACTTACAATTATGTACTCTCAATTTAATTTTTAGTGATTAATTATCCTCTCACTTAAGAGTGATTAACAACTAGATGTATAATCTTTTGATCTCAACCGATATAAATTAACTTATGCAATTTTTTCTTTCCTTACTCTCTTTATTTAACTGTTGTTATTATAAAGGAAATAATTGTATTATAACTATGATTTTAAAAGGGAATATTTTTAAGGCATAAACTTTTATTAAAAAACCAATTCACCCCTGTTGGTTTTTGTCCAACGTAAATATTTCGTTGTACAACAATCCTAATAGTTCCTTCCCAACATTTTTTACTATGTTGACGTCACTATTTACTGGTAGTCACAAATCCATTGGTATTTACTGTCGGATTTTGACAATCGGTAAAATTTTTGACTAGGTCTTTTTCTTTTTCTACTTCTTCCTCTTCCTTTTGTTTTTCCCTTTCTTTTGTTTATTCCTCCTGTCCTCCTTCTCTTCTTCACGCCATGTCTCCACCATTATCATTGTCAACGTCGTGTCAACTGTCATCACTTTCGACTCATCCTCCCCCATTCTCTTACTCCTCCTCTTCCTCCTCTTTCTCCTTTTTCTCATTCTCTTCACACCTTTAACTCTGTTGCACCTCTGCGTCATTGCCACATTTCTCTATCAACATCAAGCCTCCGTCGTTGTCATCGCATCTTCGCTGCTACCACCAGCTTCAGCCTTCTCCTCCTCCTTCAACCTTTTCCTCTAACCTATCTCCCCTTAATATATTAAAAAAATTCAATCAGACTGGATAGACAAATTTACCACTCAATTTATCGACAAATATATCGATAAAATGATTTGTTAGAAATTAGTGTTATAATTTACTGACGGAATAAACTGTCATATTACTGATAGTATTTATTAGTAATATAAATTCTAATTTATTGATATTTTTTTTCAACGGATTTATTTTTAGAAGAAATTTTTTGTTAGTAATTTAAATTTTAAAATCTTAAAAAAATTTGTCGATAAATTTAAGTTTATTAATAAATTTATTTTTGTCAATAAAAATTTATGGATAATTATGAAAAGTATTGTAATGTTCGTAAATGTTAATATATTGGCTGGAGTACAACGTATCGATCCGATTTCGTGTGCAACAAACTTGTCATTCTTCGTATGGTGAAACCAATCACTTGGAGGAAGAGAAAGCTTAGGAAAACACAATATCAAACAATGGACTAAGAAGTCAATAAATAGATGAAAATATCTTTTACATGAAAAGGTTTACCCAATTAGTATTAAAACGACAAAGTTTATTCCTTTCGATATTTTAGAAGTTATAAATTTTAAATATTTTTGTGCCTGTAGCACTAGTTTTAATTTGGTTAGTATGAATGTCCTTTTCTCTAGTATAATAATTCTTTATATTTATTATTTTGTGATTGCTATGTAGTTGTGTATAGTATAATGTCAATATGATATTTTCTAAAAATATTTAAGATCTACCAATATATATATTTTCTATTAAAGAAATAGAAAAATTCAATATTTGGAGGAATTATCAATTATTTAAAAACTAAAATCAATTATTTCAAATTTTAAAAATGAAATAAAATATTTGGTTGCAAAAGTAACCAAACCATGCTCTTATGAAACTAAAATCAAGTTAAACGAAATTTTTATATATAACTCGTGTTGAAGATAATTAGTTAAACTAAACAGTTCTCAGAACTAAAAAAACCTGTGAGTTTGACCGAAAACAGATCTCCTGTCTAATTCACTTCCACTCTACAATTGGCTATATACACCAAAATCCGTCTTAAACTTGTGAAACTATGTCAAACCTATAAATTTAATAGAAAAAATTGGTTTACCAAAATGTTGATAAATTACAATTTTTTTCTTAACAATGAAAACCAACCTAAAATATTTTGTATGTTAATTGTGATACATATCGTTTATTTGAACTTTTACATGCACAAAAGGATTAAAACCTAGAAATTATGTTTTCCTTTTTATTTTAACATTATAAAACTATGATATTATTTTTTAGAATTAAATATGTTTTTACTCTATAAACTTTAAGAACTTTAATATAAAATTAAAATTCGTTTATAAAACTTTAATATATTTTAATTTTTAAATTTTACAAATGAATAGATATAGTCTATTTAACTTAATTACGTTAATTTTTTTCTTTTAACGTTAATTATGTCAATGATATGTTTCAACTGACATTAAAATAAAAATATGTAAAATTACGTAAATAACTCAAATACTAATTTAACATATAAAAAAAATTAAATAATTAGATTAAAAGAAAATGACTATTTCAATCATTTTTAAAACTTCAAAATAAAAAAAATATATGAAAGTTTTCTACCTATACTAATTTCAAATTTCGAAAAAAAAATGAAAGAAAAAATATATTTAACCTCATTTTTATTTCAATTATTTTAGCAATTTATTAATACATGTTCAACTACCGTCCAGGTCCAATTAAAGCATAAAATCTTGAATAAATACTGGTCTATTGATTGGCCCAATTTAAAAAAAAAAAGTGTTAAACTATGGTAATTTCATTTCTGTCCAAACATTGATGTGGGTTTAATACCATCTTTAATAAAAAAGTCATTAGAGAAATACGTGAAACCATGTTCTTTAAACTCTAATCATGAATAAGTTTTTTTTTTTATCTTTTATTTAAATACAATTTTGGTTCCATGTTTCATTCAATATTCGGTACAATTTTCAATTTTACACACACACACACACATATATAATTGAATTCTATACCTAACGTATCACTATAAAAATATTGAATTAATTAAAATATAAATAGAAAATTATTTAAGATTATGGTTAAGGCGGTTAAGGAAAAGTGGTTTTGTGTTGTGAGGTCATGAATAAATGTATTGCCACTTCTCTCTCCCTTATAACTAACACTCATTAATTGGGTGGGTCGCCACTTGTCGCCAAAAAGTTCTGCTCCTCTCCAACACTTGCCTCTCTCAAAGGGGACAAAACCTATGTTTCCTAACATTACTCATTTATTGCTTTTCATTCCTAAACACTTATTCAAAATAATCCATTAATACAAACACATTTCAAAATTAATATTTATCTTTATAGAAACAACACATCATCCAATTTTCTCAAATTATACTTCTCATTACTTTTAATCAAGAGAATGTAATTTATAAACAAGTGTTTTGCAATTATTATTTTTACTTTCTAGTCCCCTATTTTTTTATTATTTAGTCCATTTCAAGGCGATTAAATGTTATTTTAAGTTTGACTCTTGGAAAAGTAGTTATATTAAATATTCGAAATAGAATTCTGTCTTATTTAAAATTTGTAATTATTTTGTTTTATTTTTTAAACATTGTAAAAAGAAAGACGTTAGGTAGATGTACAACGTAAGAAACATTCATTTTCAAAGTCTCAACAAATCTTAGTCACTTTCACATTCATTTACCTTAAATGAAATGGACCATGAAAACCCCCTTTCTATCTACAAATCCAAACCGAACACAGAGCCACGTCATCATCCTCAAGCCCAATCTTCACTCTTACGTAACCTACCCCAAGCCCATTGAGGTAAAAGTCATCATGATCAATGGCTCAGACTCATCACCCATAAATCAACGGCTGATATCGGTAGGTGTGGTCCACAGTTTAAGGTGCATTTAAAAAACGTCACCGACAACTCCGCAATGAATTGCGTAACCCTAACCTCGTTTTTCTTCTACCAATCAACCTTAACAACAACATTTTACAACACCAACACAAAAACTTCAATTTCTTCGAACTTTTATTTTCTGGTCTCATGTATGGATTACATTTGTAACCATCACTGACTTTTTCAATCAATTGAGCAACTTTTAAAAAATTATTAATTTAATTATTATTAATATGAATAATGGTTTGGTCGAATTGGGTTATATACAAAGCATGGTTTATTTGCAAAAGAATTAGTTGAGCCGTCTATTTTGGTTGTTCTAATTATCATTGAATTGATCAATAATGTGTATTGTTGTTAATGCTTTTTTATTTCGATTTTCTTAACTAGTTCTTTAAATACTCATTAACTGATCTTTGAATGAAGAACTATAAAATACACCATTTTTTTTTTCTTTATGCTATATTAATAGTAGACATATGCACGTATTTCCCACTCTGGCAATGGTTCTTCTCTTCTTTTGATTCCCTCTCTAAGAATAATATTACAAACAGGTATGAAGACATGCAACTAACATTCACAATATTATATTCAAAACAAAACCACTTTTCCATTTTAATATGCATTTAAAAGCCATATTCTTGATGATGTTACAAGGGACATGGGTTTGTCAAAATATTTGACATTATTCAGAGACACGGTTTTCATGTCTACGAATTATGTTTGAGGTCCAAGTCATAGCACGTTGCAACCACAAATTTACACGTCCCAGTTATGTTGAAAAAACATGTCAGATGTTAAAAATATGAAACAGTTCAATATGAAAGCCAGAATCAGGTTTCTACAACAGGGGACAGTCTTATGTCTTAAGTATTTCGTTTTCTTATTGTTTAATGGAACTCTTCTAAGATCATGATCAACGTGTGATTCTGTAATTCTATAATAAAAACTATGATTATGTTGTCTAATGTTTCGGAAAAAGTTATGGTCTAAAACACCCTATTTTATGACCCCAATAAACTGTCATGAATCATGCTACTCCAATACGACAGAAAATTAGGCAAAAATATCTCCCAAAATCCCAGATATACCTTCTTTCTAAAAAGTGTCATCATCTTCATTGCTTCACTTCTTTCTTTCTTTTGTTGTTTTTAATGTCTGCAATAGCATTAGATGGCAGCCCCAGTTCCCCGAATTTCCGCAAATTATTATAATGTTTGGATAAGGGAGAACAAGTACAATAAATTGGCTTTAGTTTAGTTAAATAAAGCAAGAAAAAATAAATGAAAAAGTTAAATTTCAAATTTTAAAAAAATATGTTCTCTTTTGTTTTTCAAATTATATTGAATAAGGCCAGTAAAAAAAAACTAAGAAACAAAAGTTTGTAACTTAGCACTTTCACATACAAAATGCTAAGTGCTCAAAGAAATTCATAGCGTTTAGCAGCTCATTAGAGACACCTCCAAACTAGAAAATAAATAAAACAAACTATTGACCTATTATTTTTTTCTTTTCACAAAGTTTCTTCATCTGTAGTAAAACTTTCTTTATGGCAAACTCTAAATTGGAGTTCTTACTCAACAAACAAATTTCATTCACAACACACCTTGATCTTCTATCCTCCCCAAAACCACAATTCGCATCCCACAAACAAAAATCACACAACAAATAAAAGTCTTTGATTTTTAATGCATGACATAATATGACCTATATATGCACACCCAAATGAGATTTACCATCATTCTATCTCTCCTAACCCCTATCCTCAACACCCACTTCACAATCTTTAGGAATTATATAATCTAGGTCCAAGTTTTGATTTGTGCTAAAGAGAATACTTCTATCAAACTTTAATAATCATATATTATGTAAATTTTAGTACATATAGATTAAAATAAAGAGGACATCAGATAATTCTATATAGGTAATTAGATACTTTATATATATATATTAAAAGTAATACTAATACTATGCTATATTTTTTTATAGATTATTTGTGTAAAAGTTTGAGAACAGATAAATGAAACCCTAAAACTTTTGAGTGACGTGAGATGTGATGAGCATAGGATGAAAAGTTTTGATCCATTTTGAGAATGATTGAATTTGGAAAAGTAATTGGTGGGTTGAATTGGGAGTGGTAGGGAATCCTAGCATTATAGTGGTGGCTACTGTTGATCAACACTAAGAGACAAATTGGAGTTAAGATGGTGAGTTAAAGCAATTGGAGAGTGCATTTTTCTTTTTTCTGGCTTAAACATGTTTGCAAAACAATTGTTGTTGTAGGTGGAGTAAGAATCCTTTTCCCAGATTTTCTATGATGCTATTGCTGCACCACCACCACATCAATTCCAATCAACTCAGATATCAAATCTAAAAGTAGGGTTCATATCAAACCCACATAATAATAATAATAATTACAATAATTCTCTGCAATCGCCTTCAACTTCATCAATCGCACTACACATATGTGTTGTATAGTTTTTCAGGAATAAATATGTCTCATAAAAATTACTACACGTATCTTCACAAAGTCACACAATGCCAAATCATTGCCAACTTTTATTCCACATCTGAAACTTCCCAGGCCCCCATACAGTTAAAAAGGAAATGGAAATTGATTTTTTTAAGGGTGAAAGCAAAATGAGAATGCCCGAATGATGATTGTTGAGGTTTTTTTTTTCTTGCTACGAGAATTCATGTATTGTGTCCTACTCTACCAACTAACATAAGATATTGTGTCTATGTTAAAGAGTGTCTCATTTTAGTTTGTTCCAGTATACTTAATAGATTTAGAAGTTGAGGTTATTTTTTTTTAATCTTTTAATACGTTTTTAAAAGATAAAATCGTGACAGAATTTCAGATTCTAAAACGGTGTGGTAATTGATTCAAATGATATTATTTGAGAGACTTGAGATCGGAATAAAATTGATTGTGTATAACTCTTCTTTTAAAATAAAAGAAGTAATAACTTTTATTTTGAAACAGAGAAATTTACAAATTAAATATGTCGATTTTTTTCTTAACACTTGAACTAACTAAGGAACCGAGTATATTGAAAAGAACATGTAGTACTTCTTCTCATCTTAAATATAAACATCATTATGTGTTGCTGTGAAATATAAACAAACCTAAACTCATTTTTATTTTATTTAACAACAAATTAAACTTATCTCCTCTAATTTTTTTAACAAAATGACCTTTACATTTTCTCCAAATTTTATACAAACATGTACTTCTATAATATTATTTTTCAAATGAATAACACTTATTTCTGTTATATTTTTAATCAGTAACACCCATTTATATTACTTTATTAGAAAATATTACATTAACTAAATTTTAAATAAAAATATGAAAATTAGAGACGATTATCTATTAAAACGAAGACAACCAACAAGTACCTATTTTAAAAATTACAATCGATGTTACTGTTATTTATTATAATATTATGACGAAGATGAGTGCAATTTCTCCTAATTAATAAAATCATATGATGTTTATTTTCTATTACTCTCTCCTTTATTCTTGATATCAATTTACAGGCAAGGACGGTTTTGGGAATAATTTTTTTTAATGAAATTAAAACTATTAAAAATGTTAACTAACTCTCTTAATAGATGAGTTAAAAAACAGTACACACTCTATACTTTTCTGTTTTAGAAGAGTAGGTTAAGAAATTGTACGTGAAGTGTATTCTAAGAAATATATAATTATTGGTGAGTCAATGTGGTGAAATCAAAGAGACTCAAAACCAACCAGAAAAAAAATAAAAATTAAGAGAGTTGGATATTTTGATTGTTTTCCCAGATAGAGTTGTGCAGTGGACACGGTCGTCATCGAACCAGAAACTAAGAGGTCCCTTCGTTGGAATTAAAAACTGTGTGCACCACACAACCTCAAACACACACATGCACTAAGAAGACAAAGAATGTGACGATTCACGAACCAGTTTTCTTATTCAGATTACAAACGAACCCCACTTCACGACCTTAGTAGTTTCATGTTCTTCCCAACTGAAATAATAATTCACACATTATCCAAACGCCCTCATGCCATGTTTTTGGTTTTTCCCATCAATATGATGTTGCCCTAACGTTTAATACAAACAAATATAATTATATATATAATATTCTGACAGAATTAATAGACTCGTATAGTTTAGGAGTTGAGAATAAAAAGAATTTAATCCTTCTTCAAAGTTTTGAGATACATGAGAATAAATAGTAATAATAATTAATAAATAAATAAAATAATGATAATAATATGGTGTTTGACTTGCACATATGTGGTAGAAGGTTGCTTGGTGTTGTGTCTCTTGAGATATGAAAGGACAAATTGAAAAGCATTATGGTCGGCAAGCTCACATGATTGGTTGATTTAAGCAGCCTCTGGTGCTACCTGTGATGTGAATGTTTTTGGTCTATGCTTTTTCTTATTTTCTTCCTCCATCTTCTTCGACTCCTGTCTTTTGTGTCTCTTCATACTTTCATCTATAAGCCTTTAATCCTTAATATTTTCATGTTAGGATTTGGGTTAGTGTCTTCGGCTTTCAAATTCGGACCTTCACTGGCCCTTGGGCCTTGTTAGGCCCACTAATTATACATGCTGCCTACACCAAATCAAATCAAAACAAACATACACAACAACATGATAGTGAAAAAAAATAAGTATATATACAAACCTCTTGTGCATTCCTTGAACTTGTAATTAGAAAAAATAAGCATGTGTTCCTTGTCTCACTCTCCATGCTTTGGCTGAGAATTGGGCTTTAATTGGGTCCTTATTTTCTTTGTAGGCTATTTATTTCTCCACCCCACCTTTTTCTTTTTTTACTGCATAAAAGCAGTAATTCCAAAATTATCCCCATTAAAATTACAATAGAGATTGCTACGTCTCCTTATTTTTAATATTTTCTTGATAGGTTCAGACTTCAAAATATATTCATAAACACACAATCCAGAAGGTATACAAAATATAATTCAGATGGGGTGTTCCGAAAAATAAGTATGAATTCGAAATACTTTTAAATACTCATTTTGATTTTTTATATTACGGGAATAAGTGTTTTAAAAAATATTTCCAAATCCATAAATATGATCCAAAACACTTATTTCGAAATATATAAAAAAATTAGAAATATTTTTCGAAACACATCCATAATATTAAAAAAAAAAGCGTCTTCTCTAGAATGGTGAATCTCAAAGACATATTTTGGAATGCATGATGTAAGGCTCTATTCTTTTTTCTGCCTTTAACAGAAAGGGCTGCCCCAGATTTGATGGGCCTAAGAGCTAGCCCAAAGGATAAAACTAATCCTAGTCTGCCCTAATGTTTACGCTTTCACTCTTTTAGAAAGATCAGCCGTCACCTTACTTCCATCTCACAGAATGCTCTGCTAGGGTTTGCTCTAAGTTTTCTTCGAGCTAACTCACACCAGCTCCTCATGTTCCTTCTTTTCATGGTCTATGTTCACTATTTACCGTTAGGGTTTGGTAATAACCCGTCCCTGTTTTGTTTTACCGTTCATTTCAGCTCCTTGGCCATCCTTAGGACCGTCATGCTCATTGTGTGCGTGTCAGAGAGTTCTGCTAGCTTGTTTTCCAGGTACGGGAAGCTAGGGTTCGCCCTTTTCTTTGAGTTATGAAGTTTGTACCACTGTTTTACCATTTTAAATATGTGTGGTATGTTGATGTGAACCTGTGTATGATTATATTGAACCTTGGTGAATCTGTTGGGCGTTTGTACACGAGTGAACAGTGGTGAGCACTAGTTTTCTCGCCCAAGCGAGCATGGCTCGCCAAGGCGAGATCAACAGAGGCTCGCCCAAGATGTTTCACGCGAGAGGTCACTCAGGCGACCCACGTTGCTCCTAAGCGAGTGAGCATCTCGCCCAAGCGAGAGGGGTCTCGCTTAAGCGAGATCCCGCGTGAGCTACTGTTCCCCTTTTTCGAGCCCTCGCCTAGGCGAAGGGGGCTCGCCTGAGCGAGAGTCTCTCGCCTGAGCGAGAGTCTCTCGCCTGAGCGAGACCCTTAAGCCTGAGCGAGGTGCTGGGCGAGGTAGTGTGAGGTGTGATTGTTTTCTTGGCTTTGTATGGATAATGCTTGCTTGGTTTTAAGTATTGTGCTGAAAGTTTGAGATGAATGAGTATGAATGAGTGGTGCAAGTCATGAATTGTGAAGAATGGGTTGATATGAGTTTAGCATGAGATTTTAATGAAATGGTTGGTATTAAAGAGGCATGATAACGAGATGAGTTGGGAATCCTTTATGCATGGATGGTTTATGATGAGTTGAAATGGGTTGGGCCTGGAACATGAAAGGCGTTGGCTTTAAAGGTTGGTACGATTAACGCATACATGCATGGTGAATATTATTTGGCTGTGCGATTATGTTTGGCCTGTGTCAATACGTAATTCCTTGGAGTCTCTAGGTGAGACTTTCCGGGTCGCGCTTTAGTGGTTGGGACGTAATTCCATGGCCCCTGTTAGTGGGAGTCCATGGTGGTGCCCCATCTGTATAACTAGGTAAGGATTCAAGGTAAGGTTGCATCTTGACACTCTAAGGAGTCAGTTAGTCTCACCTAGAGCGGACTGACTCCTCTGGTGAGAGTAGCAGGAGGCCTAAAATTTATTAAGGGTTAACCTTGTGGTGAGGGAAATTGATTCATCGTAACACTTGTAACACATAACTCGGGGGTGAGCAGAGGTATCCACCACAAGTGCGGGCATCCGCTGAATCCGACCAAGTTATACGTATCCGGATGAGTCGAGTCGCGTCTTAGTGTATTGCTTGAGAAGTCATAACATGCTTGGTTGACATATGTGTATGGTATGGTGAATATATTTTGAATGTATGGATGAAATCTTTTGTGCTCTAGCTTACCCTACTTTCTTTGTTGTGTGATCTGCTGTGTGGAACTCTTTTGCGATGATCATCAACTTGTTGGTGTGAGCAGATGTGAGGAACACCCATGGGCAACAGGGAGGTGGAGATTCCGCTACATAGTCTGCGTGGACTAGTTTATAATTCCTTATGAGTTTCTTTAGGGCTATGACCCCTGTATTTGTTCGTCCTTAGATTTATGTACTTTTGGTTGAACTCTTTATCCAATTTTCTTTTGGGCATGGTGGCGTGCCTTGGGTTGTAAGGAGTCGAGTTTAAAACTCTCGGACTGCGCTATTATGTTATAATTGTGTGACGATTTCTTTTAATTACACTCATTAATTATTTGGGACGTTACACATGATTTGGTCTTCATTTCATTTGACCTCAACGTCTTAGCGAACCCACCACTAATGAAAATGAGAGTGGAACAGAAAGTAAGTCTAGAGAAAAACATTTGTTTGAATAAAATAAATTTGTTTTTAGCATGGTAGCATTCCCAATAACTTTTTTTAGGAGAGAATGATCAGGGCATGTGGCATGTGACGTGCCGCCTCAGACTCCTTCATCCCCTCTTGCACAGGCTGAAGAAAAATATTTTCAACAATTTTGAAGGAGAGTTGCCGGAAAACATGTGTTAGACAAAAAGAAGAAGATGAACATATTTTTTCAATAAAGAGTTTTAATGATGATGATGATGATTTATGAAGAAGTATGGAAGACTTGATGATGATGCATCGAAAATGTTGAAGACTTACAAGAATGTTTGGATTCAAGATATTAATTGAAGACTTAAGAGTTTAGTTGTTTAAAGTCTTGTAATATGTGTATGTTATTTAAGATAATTAAATTAGTAGGTCAAGAATTAAAAGACATAATCCAAACAATAGAGCATTAAGAGAAAGTCTTAGTACAAAACCTAATGTGATAATCGATTATCACTTATAATAATCGATTATCATAAGTATTCTTTTAAAGTTTTCATAAATTGCTCTAGAATAATCAATTATTTTAAAGGATAATAGATTATCAATACGAAACAATGTTTTTCAGAAACTGTTATGGAATAATCGATTATCACTTATGATAATCGATTATCTGTGGGAGTTGTGACTTAACTTTTCATATTCTTAACCTAATTTCTAAATAGGCTTCTATAAATAAAGTGGTAGGCTTTCATTTCAAATATACAGAAGTTAGAGAAGTCTGAGTACTTGAGAACTCTCTATGGGAAGGCTTTGAAAAACCTAGTGTGGGTAGAGCGATAACTTTCATCAAGTGGGATCTTGAGTGATTGAGTGTTGCTGCTGTT
>Ga0099822_1000704_pt1 | contig 34047 bp, 23 predicted proteins | sample CowpeawhiteBW_FD_76839 | JGI IMG/M metagenome (GOLD analysis project Ga0099822, IMG submission 76839) | Root nodule microbial communities of legume samples collected from California USA - Cow pea white BW | ecosystem: Host-associated > Plants > Roots > Nodule | place: USA: California | collected... | reverse complement strand
TTTTTTTTTTTTATTAAATATTTATATATATATATATTTATATATTATATATATATATATATATATATATATATATATATATATATATATATATATATATTATAACATGTTAATTAAAAATTATGGCAGTACGTTAGATTAAAAGTAATTAGTAGAATATTAAATTGATTGACTTTGGTGGCAATTTGTGACAATAAAAACTGGGCAATTAAGACAGCACACAGTCACAGTGATGATAAGCATTGAGATAAGAATCCCATTAATTTAATTTTATATAAATCTGAGATTGAATATGAACACCATTCACTCTTCAACGGTATTGCAATATGAACACCATTTATTTTTAACTTCATATAGGGATCGGTTACTGCAAAAAAAAAATTTACATTTAAATGTAATTATTTTAAAAACGATAAGTAACATAGAAACTTGGATCTCAATTTTTTTTCCCCAAAAAGTCATTTATATATACTAACACTTATACTTAAAAAAAATCAAGGTAATTAGGAAAAAACAAAGAAACAAAACATAGCATTAAAGATGGTTTTCCTATCACGTTTGAAAATTCTAATTTAATAATTTGTAATGTAAGCATAGATAAATATGATTGGGATTTGAGTATAAAACCTAATAAAAGCAAGATTTATTCTTAATAGAAAAAATATATTTCTTTCTTAAAATTAAATTATACACCTAATTTTCCTATGCACCAAAGATGAGTAACACGTGAACGTCGTATTAAAAAATCGTGTGAATAACATCATTACTTTCCTTAATTAGTGAGATTATTAAAATCTTTTAGTGTTTTATTTTTCACTTCCAAAAAAGAAAAGAAATAGGGAAGTATATGGAGTGGTACAAAGAGACAAAGCACGAGGTAAAGTAAAGTATAAGTAAGTAAAACAGCTCATCCTCAAGAATTGATGTTACCGATGCATTTGGTGGTTTTGTTGTTATTTCTTTCTTACACACAAAGATATAACATCAGTGTTAGAATGGAGAAAGTGAAAAAATGAGGGAAAAACCACAGAAGACTAACATAACCTTATTTTTAATTAATTGTTATTAAGCATTTCATTAGTTTTTAATTGTTTGAATTAATTATTTCTGTCAATAATAGTCAATAGTTTACCAAATATTGAACAAATACATAATCTCTGATGACATTTTCAAGGATAAATGAAAAAATATATTATTAAATTATTTTATATTAGTTATAGCTTTTTTAAAACATAACTCTTATGATAGAATAAAATACATTGAGATCGAGACTTAATTAGTGAGTTTGTTCTCAATATTTCTTCTTCTTCTTCTTTTTTCTTTATTCATGCTGCTGTTTAATTAATTATTTGAAATACCTTACATGCATATATTTTATTGTTATTATCCAAAACATAGATTGCACTAAATATGTATGAGGAATTTATATACATTTTTCCAAATCACATTAATTTAAAAAATTGTAAACATATTAAAAATGCAAGATTTACGGAATGTGTATTTTTTTTATTTAAAATTAATTACGAAGGATACAAATAAGAAACAAAAATAAAGAGTAATAAAGATGTAATCCATGATTGTTAGTTATACATGTTTTCTTGGAATATCTAATCATATCTTAAATATTAATTATACATATTTCTCTTTTACATAGTATCATTGTTTTGTCTATCAGAAATATAAACATAAATATCAATTATTAAAAAATATAAATTAGTATGATTTTTAAACACATTACTATGTTAAAAGTAACAATTAATTTTAAATAGTAGTAACAATGGAAGGTGCATTTAGTGTATGTTAAGTCATATTCTTAAAAAGACTTTGTTGCATATCAGAATGATTTTCCAAGAAAGATGTAACAAGAGAAATGGACAGAACATCAAATCTTGTCCTCCTTAAGCTTAAACAAGTTTGAGAATTGTCAGATCTTCAAAATCCAGTGCTGTTCTTTCTTTCATAGTTTTTTTTTTTACCGTTAAGATCTTTTGCCGCCGAAAAATTGACAGCCACTCTCAACCGTCTGATCAACAAATCCCCAACATCTGTGAGGGTCCACCTCATGCAGTGGACCCCACCTGCACCGTTCTAATTCCCAAGTAAGAAAATAAGAGAGTTTTTTTTTCTCTCTCTACACGCTCTTGTCTGTTCCCCCACCACCATCCTTTGAGTCACACCAAAGCCACTGTGATTCCATTCCATCTCTTTTCTTTTCCTCTGAATAGCTCTAAAGTTTCCATTTTTCTGACATGGGTATCTCTTTTCTTCTGTGTTTTTCTTAGTTTTTATCTTCTCTTGTCTGTTCCGACTTGTCAAGTGTGGACTTTGTCTGGGGTGCCATCATGCGTTTGGGTTGAAGAATCTGTGAAGTGGCGGTGTTCTATATGCTGTGGTGCTGCTTCTGTCGCTATTCCTGCTTCTAGCTTGAGGGGTGTGTTTGTTGTGCTTGCATCACTTGGCGCGTGCGTGTGTGTGTGTGGATTGGTTTTTGGGTTGGAGATGTTGGGTTCAGGTACCAATTTGGTGACCACGGTCATTGGCTTTGGCATGAGTGCCACTTTCATTGTGTTTGTCTGCACCAGAATCATATGTGGAAGGCTAAGAGGAGGTGTTGAATCTCGGATGGTGTATGAGATTGAATCAAGAATTGATATTGAACAGGTAAGTTCGACTGTGCCTTTTTCTTCCTTCCCCCTTTTCCTGTTTTTGCCAGTGAACGGGGCTTGATTTTGCGTGATTTGTTCAATTTCTATGAAACTTCTATCAATACTGTAATCTCTATTTCATTTGGTCACGACTCATATGTTATTTTTCTGATCCGGTACTTAGTGTAAGAGGAATGATGATTGCTGCGATTTTTACTTGTTCCTTCTAACATTTGATTCTGATGCAAATGCTGCATTCTGTTTCTAAAAAGTAAATCTGTGGCTTGTCTCTAAGCTTTTAATCAGATGTTGGGAATTGGAAATAGGTATCATTAAATGTGTATTGCCCCTTAAGTTAATTGCCATTTGTCATGATAAGATTATGCTGATGTTCTAATCCAATTCGTAATCGAGACTTTTTCAATGTTAATGACAAAAACAACTACAAAGCCTTATCTTACTGGTGGGGTCGGGTAAATACATCACACCACACGACACACCATTGAGCTGGGTCAAAAACCAAATCTTTATAGTCAAAAACCAAATCTTTACAAGTATTCACACTGCATTCGGGTTCCGATGCAGCGTTTGTAACTCATTTAACAACTTAGCACTAGCCAAATTCTGTCATGAACAAGTTTCATTGTTAATACTTCGTATAATTTAAAGTTCATGAATTGAATGTTTCGGGACCCTCCAAATAAATGGTGGATCACAAGAGAATGGACTTTGTCTAATTTGCAATTTAGTTTGTGATTCTATACTGTGAAGGTTGGTTGCTTTAGATTTTAATTTTTCATTGTTTACTGATAGCCAGAACATCATGTTAATGACCCTGAATCAGAACCTGTTCTGCTTGATGCAATCCCTACTTTGAAGTTCAACCAAGAGGCTTTCAGTTCCCTTGAACACACACAGTTAAGTTTTAGTCTCTCAATTGTAGGTCACAGAGAACAAGTTCCTCATGTTTTCCTTGACAGAAGATTTCAAACTGTTGCAGCAATTTCTTACTGCATAGCATTGTTCATAGCACATGATATACAAACAACTTTGATAGATTATTAAGCTCTTGCAAGGAGGAGATAGATAGATATAGATATAGATATATATAACTTAGTTTGGTTCTGCAGGTGTGTAATATGTTTGGCAGATTACAAAGAAAGAGAAGTTTTGCGTATCATGCCGAAATGTGGCCACACTTTTCATCTTTCTTGCATTGATATATGGCTGAGAAAACAATCTACCTGCCCAGTTTGCCGTCTGCCACTGAAGAACTCTTCTGAAACAAAACATGTAAGACCTGTGACGTTTACCATGAGCCAATCCCTTGATGAGTCTCACACATCAGAAAGAAATGAAAATGTAGAGACACATGATGAAGAAGCTACTCCTACTGCAGCCAGTAACTCTTTGCAACAACCAACTTCAGGTGAAGAAGGAGCAAGGCAATGATCTAAGAAGAGAAGAGTGAAAAATTTCTGCTTTTATAGAGGAATGCTTCTAATTATAGATTGGATTCAAATTCTTTGTCTGTGATATGGCCTTCATATTTAATCTCTCGGTGGTGTAAATATGCTTCCTTTTGTAGCATATGAAGGCCTAGTTTTTGGTGGAATCTCTTGCATACCATGCTTAAGTTCTTTTCTCCATGGTATCACTCAATCAAACATACCTCTCGTTAATGCTTAACCGATTAAACAAATGTTTGATTTTCTTATTTTTCTTCTTGTAAATTTCTTTTCATTAGCAGATTCTTTGTTTTTAACAAATGTATCTTGAAAATTTGGATGGCGAGAAAGGAAATAAGTCATTATAAAATCGTAATTACATTAAGCAACCATTAGTGCCAGCTGTTGAGGGTCCATTTTTAATAATATTTATGGCAGAAAGTTCTTTACCAAATACTAAACGGCCAGTGGTCCCCTGTAACTACTAATAACAATAACTGCACACATAATATTATATCAAATATATCTGTAAATCTAACACATTGAAATATTATAAAGAATTCACAGAGAAAAGTCTTGTTATAAAATATGTTTATGTAGCAGGATAGGTTCTCTGAGTGATGTTCAAGCGAGATCAAAACGAATATGCAAAACTTAATGTTGTTAAAGGGGATATGCTATGATCACTTTTTCAGGATTCTTGTACAGATTAGAAATAGGATACAATCCATTAGTTATATATATTTATAATTTTTCTGATGTAAGTTGTACATAAAATGCCATTAATAATTGAAAGTGTGTCTTTACTATTTATGGAGGAATAGAGAATCAATCTAGAAAGGCATCAAAGCCAAATTTCCTAACATGTTTACACATGCCAGGTCATCTTGCAAGTTGTAACTATGATCATCTATCCATGTGCATTGTGTTACCTTATACTCTTGTTTTTGTAGGAAAATAGCAACCTAATGGACTTAGATCAATGTGCTACTTTCATGTGAAAATGTTGGTTGTTGGAGGTGTTGGTGTTGCTGATGATATTGTTAGGAATCTAAGTGTGACTATAAGTTTTATATTAAGTAGAAATAAAAAAGTTGAACAACACAAGAAAACAAATACTCATAAAATTATTGTTTAAATGTTTTACGTTGAAATGGTATTAAGTGTGTTATATAGTTTTGACTTAAGCCACCATCCATTGTAGACGTAAGCCACTACCATCGTTCGTCGTAGATGCAAGCCACCACCACTACTAGTCACGTGAGGGAGAGGATTGTGAACAAATCGTTTATTCTTTCCCTAAATCACGTTCTTGACCTAATCGCATTTTCCCATTTTCGATTTTGTCCTAATTGTGTTTTTTCCCTTTGCAATTTTGTCCTGATTGTGTATTCATTGTTCTCTTATTGTGTTGGGAATGTTGATTTAGCCCTGGTTTTGCCCTGATTGTTGGATGTTATGTTGATTTAAAAAATTTCTTGCTGTTAATTTTGTTCTTTGAAATGGTTCCTTAGAATGCAAATCATAAGAAAAAAAAATTCGAAACTGGCGAGCCAACCCGCCAGCTCGCTAGTCTGCCTTCATGTGGGTTGAGTTCTAAGTTGTAACCCATTTTTAGTTGGCGGGCCAACCCGACCTAATCCGTTTTCAGCTGGTCAATATCGGGTCGGGCTCAAACAGGTGGGGTTGACCCGTTTTGCCACCCCTAATAACTCTAAACAAAAAATATAATCAAATATTCATAATATTCAATAAAACAAATATTTCTAACTGTAAATAATAAAAACTAATGAAACAATTTTATAAAAAAAATTCAAAATTCAAAACAAAGTAAAAAAAACTTACCCGTAATGGAGACCAAGACACTGGTAACGAAAATAGATTAATGAAAACGGCTATGGTAGTAAGTAGCACCTGAATAGAAGGCCAACGGGTGCAAACTCAAAACGAAAATATGGCGCGTGAACGAAAGGCTAATGATGTGAAACGAAACTGTCATGGAGAGGGGTTGCGAGGCAAACACCACAATGGTGTGGGGACACGGCGATGCCTTTGCACGAAGATGGTGGCGACGCCGTTAACGTTTGAAAACGGTAGACGGTTGGACGAGTAACACAAATGAGGACGAATAAAGCAGTGACAGGAGGAACTATGTGTGATGAGAAGAAATGGTGGAGGTGCAGCGACAGGAAACAAAGAAGAAGAATTGTGCATCGAGGAAGTGAAAAAGGCAAGACCTTTTTATCCTTCGACAACTAATTAATAACGGTTATTTCACTTCATCGTGTCATTTCGTTGTTTCAACATGTTCAACGACGGGTCTAGGTCAAACCCTCGTTATTTTGTAAGTTTTCAACAATGAGTGTTGAAAGAGTCATAATTATCCAACTTTTGTAGCAATGTGACGACGGGTATTTGGAAATTGTCATTAAAAAATTATCTTTATTTGCTAAAATAACATCCTGTTTTCATTTTACTACGTGAGCATTAGAAACATTCTTAATAAGCATCATTGAAGACTCTTTTTGCACTAATGTTTTCTAGTGTCCCTCAACTCCTTTAGTATTTTTTTATGATCATTAAAATCTTCACCAAGTTCAATTTTTTTTACCCATTATTAACCGATAATAGTTCTTTATGTAAATTGAAAATCTTCATCATTGATTTTTAACTAGAGACCCATTTGCTTACTATATTTCAGAGCTACATGTATCCCAGCGAAAATTGAAGCTAAACACAAATTTTTTGAATCAATTATTAAACCGACCCTCAAATGTGACAAAAAATTGAATATACAATGTTTCAAAACTGATACCATATTTGTTTTATGATTTTGGTTAATAATTCAAAGTATAAATCAAAGAATTAAATAACATATAAGAAATAATGTTTATAAGAAGTAACATTTATTTTCTTATTCATATTTTATTATTGTTAAATCTTCATAAAAGTAAAAGTCATAAATAAATTATATAGAGGGATTATTTTTTACTTTAACAAGTGAAAGCTTGAATTTGTTCAACTACAAAAGAAAATATTTCTTCTAATTATTATTTCAATGCATTTTAACATTAATTTAGTAAAACTATATTAATTTATTTGTTTTTTAATAAAATACTAAACATCATATTGTTATTTAAATGTATTTATTAATTATGTTTTATTTACTTATTAAAGTTATCAATGAGACATTTTTTATTACATATATAGTTTATTGTCTACTTGTACTAAGTACTAAGACAGAAACGACTCATACATATCACTTCAATTTCATACTTAACTTATATAAAAACCTATTTTTATTGAGATCTACCAAATGAATGAAAACCATTAGTCTGCCTATGTGAGCCAACTTACACTTAAAAAAAAGAATTATAAATTGAATATAATCAAACTTCTATATTTTTTCAATAATGTCAAAATAGGTGATTATTGTCATAATAAGGTTATTGCCTTTTGAATTAGAAAACTATTATGATTGAGCTAAAAACTAATTCTATTAATTCTATATTTCTATTATCATAGTGTGGACCTTTTGCCGAACAAACTTGTTGATGTTATATCCTTTTCATGTTACATAACATTACCTTTGGTTTATTTGCTAACCTCATCCAAGTTTTTGAAGTATTGGAATAAACCACAATTGTATCTTTAATCAAGTTAAGAATATCTTGTTATGGTCATTAATCAACTTTTCTTATTTATCTTTGCTTCCACATATTGTTTGTATATGCAATAATGTATAAGGCTACTTTTTTAGTTTATTTTATACAATAAATTTTTACAAATATTTTTATTTTCTAATACATTTTCATAAGTATAATTCACCATTGTAATTGCATAAAGATGTTTTATTTATAATGTAATATTTTAGTGTCATGGCTTGTTTATCAACCTCCAACATAGATTGAAGTTCAAAACATGAAATATATATGTCAAAATTTGAATTATTATTAGTTAAATTTTTTTTCTATATGTATTATTTTTCAAGTGGTGTTGGTATAAGAAAAATATCTCATTATAATTTAAACAAAGAAAATAAAGAGACATTTGGAATATTTTAAAATTTTTATTTGTTTTCTTTTTATAATTTTTTTTAAGTTTATCAAATTTATTTCATTAACACAAGTGAAATTTCTCAACATTTGTAAAATAAATAGATTCTTTGATTGTCATGAAATTTTAGTTATGTGTAATTCTTTAATATTTTATATAATTGTTTGACTTTCATCAAATTGTCATTTTGTATGTAATTATAATTTCTTTCTTAATATTTAATGTGAAAAAAAAGAGAATATGTATTTTTTACATTAAATATTTGATAATATCATGTTTTATTTTTATGTTTTTTATTTTATTTTTTATAAAAAATATTTCATTGATATTAAAACAATAAGAAAATGAGTTCAAATATATACTCATTGTCTGGTGAAAATGAGGATGAGACAAAAATTATATATATATATATATTATATATATATATATATATATATATATATATATATATATATATATATATATATATATATATATATATATATATAAATAACATGAGATAAAGATAGAAATGATCATAAATTTTTATTTTAAAAATGAGAATGAGATAATAAAAACTCGTCCCCACCCTATTTTATTTTTATCCTAAGAGATTGTTTTTATCCTAATAAGAGATATGATAAAACTATTAAAAGTAGTTATCTCTATGTATCATATAGGTCCATGTGCCATAATAAATCTTTATGCACCAAATTCACCTATTAGTCTTCCTACAACTCATCACACTTAATTAACATTTAGATACCAAGGTAAGGTTGTGTATCCTCCAATTGTATATCACACACTAAAGGTTGAAAATATTGATTGAGTTATAGCATTCACTAACATATATAATGACTCTCCACACATATTGACCTCATGTCACTAGATAACGAAAGACTCAAGTAAATAAATTTAAAAGAGTGAGAAAAATTAAAAACTTTTATAAGACATTTTTTTCTCTCAATAATTTTTATAATTTATTTCAATTTTATTCTTATATTATTAGAAATTTCAATTAAGTAGTTCAGATTTTAACTTTGATAAATTTGATGCATTTCCTCTATTAATATAAATGATGTTATCAAACAACATAATAGAAGTGACCATACAAAATTCATACTAATTTAAACATTAAGAAAGTTAATTAAAACTTTTAACAATATAAAGATTGATAACATTATATTAATATATAAATATAGGATTAAATTAAATAAATTAGTGAAAATACATGGTCTAAGCGTATGTGTTATTTTTTATGGTAATAAAATCATTATTATAATTATAAATTTAAATATAAATATTTTTATATTTTTATTTTAAACAATTTTTATTTATTTTGTAGATAGTTTTATAATTAAAAAATTGTCAAATTTAAGAAAAAAAATTAAAAAAGAAAGTTAAATATAAAAAAACCGACTAAAAGTAAAATTGGAAAAATAATCATATTAATTATATATATATATATATATATATATATATATATAATAAAATTAAAAACAAAATATGAAAAAAAAAATCGATATATGTATGAAAGATATAAAAAGTATATACCTAATTTGTTATCCCCTGATGGAAATATTTGTTATGCTGTATGAATCAGATCAACCAAAAGTCTTATTAATACAAGTGAAATTTGGACAAAAAGTTTAGGGGTTAAATTATACTTTTTATATATAATTTTTTTTAGTTAAAAAAAATTCTTCATTTACTTTTTTCATTTATTATGTTTAAAACAAGCACACATAATAATAGAATTCAAGAAAAATATGATTATCATTTATTATTATATCATGATACCAAATCATGAATACTATTTTATTTTAGATAAGCTCTCGTACTTCATCAATTTGATCGGGTGGGTATTGTCAAATTTGACGATGTTCGTCCGGATTGCGTTCTAATAAATTTTTAAATTTATTTTATGTAACTCTAAAAATTTTAGAGATTTGTTTTTCATTATCTTGAATTCTTCATAAAAATTGTCAAGTTTAATTATTGTAGATGCATTTTTTCATCTTTATCATAAACCTTCCTTCTTCAAGAAAATAATCAATTATTTTACTCTTTATGATAATCTTTCTAGTGTAAATTTATCACTTCTCATCTATTTAGAAAAAAGATAAAATTTATATTCACAAATCACATTTATCACACTGCAAAACATAACAAAACTCATACTTTAATTAAATAAGCAACCATGTATAAATTCAAAGCTTTACAAAATTTACCATAGGCAGGAAAACACAAAATCACTAAAGTTCACAATTAAGGATTATACTAATTTGGAAAAAATTATAATTAGGGTTCATATCAATTTCATAAAAGAATTCCTAAAATCATAATTAGGATTTATACCAATTTGAGAAGAACATCCTAAGAAGAATCATAAATCTAATATACATACATCATTATAAGATACTAACCTTTTATAATGTAAGAGATCATGTAAAAATGTATATTTCAATCTCAATCTATGTGTTCTTCGATCTCTGTTTTCCAATTTATCTCTTTGTATTTTTTTCTTTTTACACACTCTTATGATAACTTACATAGTAAAAACATCTTATAACAAAAAAAAAAACTAATCTTTTTTATAAATCAATGTTTTCATTAAATTTTTTACTTTACTTTATATTATTATTTCCATAATATAAACTTAATATAATTAATATATAATTCTAATTTAAGAAAGATATAAATATATATAAAAAAGAATTAAAAAGCTTTTGGAAGTCGTGCCTCACTTGTCACTATAATGTTCCGTCGGTGCTTATTAGAAGAAATATTAACAAAGCCATAAAATTTAAGTTATTTTTTGCTCAAAATTAAAGCCATTTAAACCTAGAACTTATCAATTCATTTTGTTTTTACACATTCAGAAATTGGACTGTAATAGATGGATATTTTTAAATGTGGGGTAGTTTATAAGATATCCAAAATTTCCAAATCTACTACTAATTATACTTTAGTACTAACTAATGTGATTTGTTCATAAACTACAAAACAAAAAAATAAAACAGAATTATAATTTCCATGTAAAAAAGCTAAATTTCCTAATTCCATATATGTATATATATAATTTATTCAATTTTTACATTTTTAAATTCTCTTATTTTTTAAAATAATGTCAATTTAATTATCCTGTCAAATGATTCAACACGGAGTGAAGGTACCAAACCAATTAAAAATTAAAAAATTTAGTCACACTTTTAACAATAATTGAATAAATTTTATAAATAAGAAACAATTATCTAATTTAACTGTTTGTAAAGATAATTATGTAAAATTTAAATTTATAACAAGAGATGTTATTTTTTGTGTCATTATTTTAATTTTATCTTTAATTATTTTATAAATAATTTATTTTTAATTATTATTCAAAAAATATTGTCTTAAATTATTATTTAAAAAAATTTATACATATTTTATTTTTTAATTTTATATTAATAATTATTTAAAAATTAATTATATATTTATTATTTATTTTAACTTAAATTTTTATGAAAATTAAAAATTCGAACACGTGTTTCACTAATAATTATTAAGAGAATTAGAAAATAGCAGTTTTTAACGTATGACTAAAACATAAGTTAAACCATTATTCAAACATTTAAATAAAAACTTACCAAACAATCAATAACGTATTACCAAATAAAAGAGTCTAAATTTTAAATAAAAGGCAGTTTAAATAAATAATTCAATAATGGACAAATTAATTAAAAAGATATCACAGAAACATGATTTCATTCGTGGATGCAACCCAATGGGCCACAAAGAGACATGGTGAACCAAAATGCAAAAATAATTTAAAAGTTTACCTTTTTTATTATATTATATATATATATATATGTATATTATTTGTTAAACTATTAATATAAGTTGTAATTATTAATTATATTAAAAGTAACTTAATATATAACAAGTAATAGTTATTCAATTTATTTAATTAGAAATTTTTATTAAATAATAATGTTATAAAATTTTTATTTCTTTAACTGTTATATATATAATAAAAAATAAAAAAAATTATATAAAAATACTGACATAAAATTAACATTCCCTTGAAACCAATTAGCCTCTCAGCAAGTTTAACTATTATGAATCAATCTATTACTATTATTTTCTTTTTCCTCTTTTTCCTATAAGTTCATAATTTCAGTCTGTTTTTCAATAAACTTTTATAGTTTAGATTGTATAATTTGAACCGTAAATTTTATACTCTGAATTATAATTTGAAATATATTTTCTATTTTCTGTTTCAGAATATAGAATCTAAAAATATATAATTTAAAATATAAAAAATTATATATTTAAAAATAGAAATGTAGGTTAAAATTATAGAGCTACGGAACGATACTGCTCTATCTTTTATAGATCAAAATGTTAGACTAAATAATTTTACGGGCCTAAATATATCTGAGGCAATATAATCTACATTCTACATGCACTAAAATAAGAGTAGAAGAGTAATTTTCTCAATTTATATGAGGTGAAAAGAGTAAAATAGTTGGTGAGAATAGCAGAAACTAAGATTACAAGAAGAAGAGTTGAATTGGATAAAAATAATTAAGCCATTCTACACCTGACTGCAACAACAACAACCAATAATGTCAGTAACGCTCCCAATAAACAATACAAAAACATCCTCAATTTCCGCTATTCTCAAAACAGCACTTCCTCATTCACTATCAAACACTCAAGTTTTGTACTTGTGTTCCATCCAACACCCAGAAACAAAATTTCAATTTTTTCAATGGAAGAGGCACCCCCATCAATCCAAGACCTCATTTTGTCACTTCAACAAGCCACTTTAATGGCGAAGCAGTTACCATCATCATCCACTGCCAACCCCACCCATCTCCACCAAATCCACTCTTCCCTCCACCAGGCCCACCGCCACCTCTCCTCCTTCCTCTCTGCCCTCCAGCTGCCACCATCTTATGCCGCTGAGTCCTCTGCCACCGCAGAACCGATGCAGGTGGAGGACGGTGGCGATGGTGGGGTGGATGATGAAGAGACCACTTCAAAGTGCACCATTGACTTGGTTGAGGAGAAAATGAGACAGTGTTTCATCAAGAACAAACGCCCCAAACGGCCTCTGTCACCGTCTGCAACGGCGGCAGCCATGGAGGAGAAAGGGGTTGCCGGTGATGCATACGTCGAGCGGATCAGGGACTATGATCCTTATAATATGAAGTTGAGGGCATTGGACCTTTTGTATCAGTTTCATGCGTGATGTGGTGTCAGATGTGATAATGATGTTGCTAAATTTTCTTAATTGTTTTTGTTCTGGCTACAAAAATTTTTAGTTTTATTTTGGGATGATTGGTTTTGTTGATGAACATGTAATGGATGATTTGGGTTGTATAGTTAGTTCAGTCCATTAATTAATCATATTTAATATTAGTTATTTGCAGATTGTCTCTGATTTCATACCCTGCTGACTTTCTCTGATTGCTTATAAAGAAGATCAGAATTGAGTTACTCAACAATTGAGACTCCATTTAACTAGAATATGCTTCTAAAGTTGACAATATACAGAAATACAAATACAATTAACCGTGATGCATAATTCTATTGATCAAAGTAAATTATTATTCACAGTTATAGATCTAAATTGTCATATGGTTTTGTCACAATTGCTTAACATCGTGGGAAAATTCCACAATTGCAATTGTATTGCGTTTGGACACTTCAAAAGCCTTGACATTGTGGTCAAAATGACAGTTGCAGACCTTTTTTTTTACAACATTGGTTAGTCTAGCCATATTTATAATATTCAAACCATAAAACGTGTGCTCATTTTCCGATGAAGACCAGGCAAACATTTGTTTCAGCTTCAAGAATAGACTGCTCTTCATTTACAATATAGGGTGGCTGATTCAGTCCACTCTAATTATATTCACAGAACAAGTTAAGCGCAAATTTTTTTTCAGATATGAACACATGCCCGTGCTTAAAACCTTGATAGTTGGAAGGAGAAAACTGTTGGGAATTTAATATATCGCCAATCTGATATGCCACTTCATAGTTCTTGAAACGTTGGTTCTCTATTTGAATCGTATGTATTCCTGCAACAAAGAGCTTTATGAATATGTGAATCTCTAGGGGCTTCTGCTTGAGGTTGCTCTTCAAATCCACAGTAATCCAGATTGCTACTCTTTGGCTATCAAGTTATGCAACTTAACAAAATCATCCAATGTTAGTTCCTCAGGTCTTGACTGTAAACATCAGAAGTTCAGATGGATTAGCACAATCCTTAGAAACAAAATACCTGAAATGAAGTTTACCGAGGGCAAAGAAACAAACAAAAAAATTAAAGAGTAGTTGCACACACTGATCACTTACAGTAGCTAGAAGACCTATGCTTGTTAAAGCTTCTTCGATCTCAAGGGATGTGCATATGTGTTGAAGTGACTTGCGCAGCATCTTACGCTTCTCATTGAATGCTGAATTAACCTACAAATATATAGGACTGAAGTGTGATTGAAATGGTGAAAGAGGTTTGTAACACATACGAGACATTAGCAAACTCTGGTATCTTCAGTTGCTCATATTACAGTGCCACGAGACTTTAACTGAAATTAAAGATGAAGGTCCTTGCAAACTCAATGCATGACAGCATATGCTGGGCAAAGGAATACCATTGAAAAGAAGCTTTTCGTGGAAGAAACATGGGGATATTCTGACGGTAGCTTCAGCTTGAATGAGACAACAGCTGCGTCAACCTACACATTTATGAAAATGAGTCATATTGATGATTTAAGAATTAAGATCTCAGGCATATTTAAATATCATATCACTTACATTAGGCTGAGGGAAAAAATTGGTTCTTGGGACTTTAAATTTGTACTCCGGCTCTGAAAAGGAAAGTCCGAACTTACGCATAAAATTAACCAAATTGTGGGCAATGGATAACAAAATCTCTAGTTGCATTTTGATGTACAAAAAAGTAAAACCAATATTTTTACAAGCACTTGCTTGATTTACAGGTCCTTGTGTTATAAATGGCAACACAGATTAAAGGACAAGTCTGAGAGTTAAATATTTTCTATTAATGGATCAGTTTTACAGGTTTTGTTTGATACACTGCAAGAAAATTTATGATCCTTGAATGTAAAAGAATAGCTTAACATGATACTACACTATTTTTTGAATATATACCTGAATAGAAATTAACAAATACATTGATGGGACGATACTCAGGGGTGCGGAGTGATGACACTACCAAGCGGACAGCAGTCTCCTCCTGTAATGATTTGATCTGGTTAGTAAGAACTGTTATTGTATGAAGTTTCCTTTATTATTGGAAGTAAGTTGAACCCTTGTCATTTTTCGAACGGTGTTAGTTTTAAATATATGGGATTTAAAACCTTAAAGGGGAGGTTGGTAGAAACTAGATCAAAACACTCCCATTTGATGTGAATGTAATGTACTATCTTATGCAGATAATGATATTAGATATTTCAATATATGTGGAGAGGATTTACTACAGAAGACAAAAAACTAAAACAGAGGGAATTCAAGAGACTGCACTCTCCCCCAACCTTCTCCGCATTTCTGGTCACCCCTCTATCTTCCTCCGTCTCCTTATATCCATAAAGATCAAACTTTCCCTCTTAGTTACCCTTGATTGCTTCATTATTTGCATTGACTATTCCTTCCCTCGGAGACCTAGGTCCTTTGCACTCTCCTAATATAGCCATAGTGATTGGTGGTTTCCTCACAAAGGTTCATTACACCTGGCTCCCATCCGTGTGAGGTCTGGGGAAGGTGGGATATATTTAATTATAGTCCCCGTTTGTAATAAAAAAAAAGAGAGAGGCTATTTCTGTGACTAGACACTCAAACACTAGATCACAAGGCTACAATCTTATTTTATGCCAAGGTCTACACTTTGAACACAAGAAATATTACTTCAAAAAGAAAAGAAAAAGGAAATGCAGGGAATATATAACGTGGCTTTTGGATATCTATATAACTTGGGTTCTTTAGTATCCAAAATAAGTTCCACAACAGGTCACAGCTCTTTTGCAATCCCAACCAGTTCTTGCCAACAGATTTGGTCATTTCATAAACAATTTTTCCCTACCATCGAATTTCTAATTTCTGTAATTTCTTTCCCAGTTCTACGTAGATATCTGTGCCTCAAGCTGATAATACTGATCAAGATGCAAAAACAATGAACAATGGAAGCACTTGAACTTCAGATCCAGTAATTAGTGGGTAGGAGTTGAGTGATAGGAACGGAAACATTAGAGGTTAGGAGTTAATGAGAAAAACTAAAAACCATGCAATAAATTATAGACACTAGAGAGCTATCAATTCGAACCTGGAGCAATAGAACCACTTCTGAGAAAATGTCACCCATCGGAAGAAATAATTTGATCACATCTGTACTGATATTAAAGGGAATGTTAGCAACCACCTGCAAACAATATATTATACCAGGCCAATTCAGGACTTGCATTATGTTTTCTGGTATATTTTTGGAAACTTTAGCAGCAGAACGGAACAACATAACTTCATGGTTAATATATAGCTTCCTAATTTAGGGCCCTGAAGTTAAGCTTCCAAGTGAATTCATTTAGGCTTATAATATTAATAGTAGAAGATTCACAACAATCACATATATATAAAGCGTTAAAAAAAGTTACTTGACCCATTACACTCACGAATTACCCTTTCTACCCATATAAAGTGCAAGCTATGATTTCTAATTCTTACAGTGATGAGTGGAGAAGAATGGTAAGTTCAATTCCTTTGTTAACTTTGTTAACAGCAATATTTATCTTCAAATGATTTCTTCTGACGCCAGAGCTACCTAAAGGTTTTTACTACGGAAAGATCTCCAGAATTGAGTCTAGAAACATTTCGGTAAGGATTTCTTTTGTTCAAAGTTAATGCATTGGACCAGTGAACTGGCCTACATGGGGTTGTGGGCCACTGGAAACTCCCAAATTGATACCCCACAAGCAACTCAATAGAGTCGTGGATTTCTTTTTTAAATATTGTTGTTAGAGATGTAAAATATATCTTATATTTCTAACTATTATCATCATATCTATTCAGTTGTAACTTGAAAGGCTTAGGCTTCACACGTAACTTTAATTATGCAGATTATAAAATTAACAATTCTTTTTTATTCCAAAACCAAAATGAATAAGATAAAACAACATGATTTCTAAAAGATGACAAGTAATTAAATAACGTAGTTTGCTAGTTTAGGACGTAGAGCCTCACTTTGGCATTTCTGGATTTTGAATATGTGCTTCCAACCAATGATGACATATGAGAGCGCACATGACACTTGACAATATCCTCGGTCAAAACCTGCAGGTGTTGTAATCAAAGCGTCAACATAAATTATAATTTATACAGAAAAATTGGTCCTGATTTATCATAATTTCAGCAAAGAATCAGACTTATGACAGAGAGATTGGAAGACGAAATACAGACTTCCAACATAATGAACTGACTAAAGTAACAAATGAATTGACATATCAAGAATTATGAGGAAATTACAGACAGGCATTACTTTAAAATGCAATAAGAAGAAACTGGGGGAAAACAACCAACGCAAATGTGGTTCCAGCCTCTGATTTCAACAATCAAGATCAGACAATGAGTGTGTAGTAATCCCCAATTATGTCATGACAGATATAATCTATATGAACACTATAAGTAACTAGATTTCAGTGTTAAACAACATCAATTAGTATAACTACAGTACATATTGAGCTTCTATAAATAATATGGAAACTGAATTATAACTTATAAGCCTAATTTGCACCTCAGTAGCACAGAGATTACAGGCATGCAATATAAAGTTCAAATTCACCATGAGTTGTACCTTCAACTTTCCTGAACTTGAAAATCTTTCACTCACAAGGGCAGCCATGTGTTTATCCTGAATCAAATGAAAGATACAAGAAACATAAAACTTGAGTTGAAGTAGAAGACAGCAATGAAGAATTATTCACCACTCCAACCTACCGCAAAGGTGGAAATTTTACACAGCCTACATTGTGAGCAGAAATTATTTACACTGTAGAGATATACAAATTAACAGCAGCACAGATCAAGAAGGACACAAACACACTAATGCTTAGAAATTGGGATCTTTGTACTAAGATTATTTCTACAGATGACATGAAAATGACAAGACCTTTTCAACTGCAAGTACGTATGCTCCCGAATTCAAAAGAACATTAGTCAGGGAGCCAGTTCCAGGTCCAATTTCCAACACGACATCGCCTTGTTCAATACCGGCCGCACCAGCAAGTTGGTCATTTATGTCAGAATTCAACATATAATGCTACAATTACATCAACACCCAAATGAGAAAAAATTCGCAAGAAGATTCATTTTAAACCAAACCCCAAACAATTTTTACAGCCAAACAACAATTCATGCCAAAGCACCCAGTTAGACACCCATCAACTGTTTGATAACAGACCCCAGTGAAGCACTCAAATAAATCATTCCAAACAACAACAAAAAAAGGACTAAACTCACAAAACTAGACGTTGCGGTGGTACAGCGCAAAATTCAAGTAAAACCAACTATCCCTTGCACATACCTCAAAGAAGCACCCCAACCACCCCCCCATACAATTTTCATAAAAATATCTCAAAAAAGGAAATAAAAAATATTGGAGCACCGCAACATAATGGGTCATCCCAAATTTTCTAAGAAAACAAATAAAACAGAAAAAGATGCAAACCTGGCCAAGAGATTTTCTGGGGAATCGGCCTCTGGATTTGAGAGCTTTAAGAGTGGCATGGTAATCATCAGCGCTTCGCGTGGAAGCTCTGCTACTTCTTTCAGCACAAACTACGTATGGAGCTCTCCGCCTTACGCCGGCGGTGCTATCATGCGCCGGTTTGCGGTGGCGGTAAAGCAATGCGGAGTGAGATATTGGCGGGAATGTTTGAAGAGAACATAGCGACGAAGGATTCATGTTTGGTTGTTCGTTACTTCTGTAGTTATCTGTTTCGAAACTTCCCACGTTTATAAAATACACAATTCATAAAAAGTAGTGATCTTTAACTAACAATTTTAATAAATAAAAAAATACTTTTATTTTAAAAAATGTCTCTAAAGATAAAGGAGAATTGAATATTTAAATTATTTCAGACCTCAACTTTTAAAGTTGAATTATTAGGTGCAATAGGAACAATTTCTTAAACATTTGTAAGGTAAATGCAAATTTTGAGCAAGCTTTTAAAAGTTTTGATTAGTGTTACTCTATTAAAGTGTAAAGTAAATTGAAAGATAACAAATTTCTTCCTATCATGTCATATCACATGCTTGTACTATACACAATTATATTAGTTAATTTGCGTATTTCAATAAAAGGAAGACGAACAAGGAGTGTTATTTTCTACATATTTTATCTCATTTTAAAATTAATTTACAGCATTTGTTGTGTGAAAAAACAATGCTTTCTCCATTTTCCAGAAAAGATGAATATAAAGGTTTTTTTTTTTTTATCTTTGAACAAAACTTCAGTTTATTTAGATCGAACTTTGATTCAAATATATTCTTTTTCATGTGATATATCATAGACTTTGACTTTGATACATTAGTAGTCACAATAAATTAAAAAACTTTTATATTTATATTTTGTAAGGATGATTTAGTTGAATTTCAAATTTAAAATCAAGTATCAAATTAAATTGCTTATTATGAGTTAATTAACAACTAAGAAATATATATGACTATATTTTTGAAAGATTATTTTACAATTTGATTACATTGTAATTACAATATTACAATATATTTATATTCATCCAAACATGATAGCAAATTTGTATTGTAAGGTTATAAATTATGTTTATTTGAAACTATCTATCATCCTATCAATATTATTCAATACCGTAATATAAGGCACTATTTCTTACAAACTTCTTGGAACTACATTAAAATTATATTTAATATGCTATGTTACCATTAAAAAATAGACAATTTTGAATATAAAACAACATTGCAGCATTTGGTTGAATATTTACTCATTGTTACTTATTTAATATTTTTGTTAGAAATATAATTGTTGATTCTTATTTTTAATTCACATACATATCTTGCTAAATTAGTCTTATGATGTAATGTATTCTGATTACAAGTCCTTGTGAGAGAGATTGGAACCGAATATATAGAAAATAAATTGAGAATCACCATCATGTATTGAGAATCCGGATCACATAGAGAATAAAATGTATGTTTTAATTACATCCTTTCAATATTTTGTACACACTCGTTACACTTGAACAAGAAAAAAAAAATAGAGATGTAATTAAACAGACAAGCTCTCATTTATTTAAGCACTGTTGGGTTTTTTAGAGTTAAGTTTTGCACATAAACAAAAATCTAAAAATTACAATAGAGAAAAAAGAACTAACTAAAAATTATTCACAAAATTAGAGAAGCAGGTAACAAGGTCAATACAACTCTATTTTCACTGCTTCGATACTGTTAAGGTCAGCAAATTCAAAACTCAAGCATATGTAAATATACTCACTAGTCAAACAAAAGGCGACGCCTCACAGATTTTGGAAGATTGTCAGAATTAGACACTTTTCTTTTAATTTTGGAACTCTTGCTGCCCTCACTATCAGCATCATTGGATGATTCTTCTCTTTGTTTTGATTGACGATGTTTAATTTTGGTTGATGGAAAGAACTCTGTGATGTTTAGCTGAGTACTTCTTGAGTTTGGAGAAACTGAGTTTTCATTTTCTTGGCACCTTGATTTTGAGTTCTTTCTCCTTTTCCTTTCCTGCAATTGAAGCACCAATGTTTGGTTGAGAAATTATATATACAAATATATTCACCAGTCACTCTTTTAGCACTGTTAACCAGCTTAGTTGATCTAGAAGGTTTTTCAGGATGAACATCAAGTTTATCTTCTACCAACTGCTACAGTTGTTATAGTAAAATCCTTGCATACTTCTTGGACTCAGTTTATGAAAATCAAGAGGGATCCAAAAAAATGGAAGCATAGGATATTAAAATGACAAAGCAAAAATAAACACAAGTTATAGGAAGAATGATGGAGAATAATAAACACCTGCTCCTGCAAAAAACTTTTGACTTCTGCTGGAAAAGCAGTCCCTACTAGGTCCATGTTTTCATCTGTAAACAGAAAGCTACATCCATCTACATGAATCTCAGGAGCGTCGTCCAGTAGATCCACCATTTCATCAAGCTCTACTACATCTTGTTGCGCACTGGATTCATTTGATGGAACTTTGCTGGTGTTAATGTTTACCCCTGCACGTTTCCACTTGACCACATAAAACTGATATCCATATCTCATCTTCACACGTTCAACCGAATCAAACTCATATTGCCCAAATAACAAAGTTTCTCCCGTAGGTGTAGTGGACATATCTCTCAGAAAGATAGTGGACATCATAGGAAACATAGTCCGTCGAATGTAGGATGGATCCCAACGCTGATGGAAGTTTAAAAAATCAATCAGCATCTCAATATTAGGTTTTCCCCATATGATCCGAGGACCATCACTTGCTGCAAACAGAAGTTTATAGAATGAATGCCAATACGATACACACCAGCAACTCTATATTATAAGATTCATATCACAGTTCAAATGACCTGAAAAGTAACCATTGTCATTGCATAAGTACATGTCAATGATTTCATCTTTGGGAAAGTTTGGCTCCTCTGCAATTTTGAGACAAATTTTTGAGTACCAATTTTCCTCTCTTTTTTGCTCCTTATGTCTCCTATTCTGCCAATCAAATATCATTGAAAATAATATTTTCAATTACAACCTGTTACATACATTTAATTCAAGTAAAACCAGAGAATTGCAAAGCCTTCTAAGATATACCAAAACACAGGAGCAGCAATCACATTTAAAACCCTCTGGTTTTCTCCGGCAGCCTTCATCATCCTTTTTGACACAGTATTCACAAGAAAATTTCATATGATCTTTCTTGCTGCCAGGATGCCCACATAATGAGCAATGAGGTTGTTTTATATTCGTGCAGTTTCCATCAACATCTTTGTTGTCCTCGAATATAGTGCAGCTGGGAATTTGTGAAGTATTGCCCCCTTTGCCTATCTCCCGTAATCTGCATCAAAAACATAATCAGAATGCCAACACCAAAATATTTATCCAGGTTATCAAAGTCTCACTTTGCGACCACTATTTCATTTCTAAAACAAAAAGGCCAGGATATAATTAAATGTTTAGTGAAATGGATAGAGATATCCCTTGAGTTTGTTAAATATTACAATAAGGTAAGGAAATACCAGAGACTTTGTCTTGTCACATTAAAATACTTAAATAAGCGGGGAATTTATTAGAGTTTAAAGGCATTTTTGGATCCCTTTAGGTTGGACTGTGCTATTTTGGTCTTCCAAGTCTTCTCGGAGACAATTATGTCCTACTTTTGAAATTTAGTAAATTTGGTCCCTCCTCGGTTTTATTTAACAAAAACCTACAAACTTTCGTTCTTTACTAAAAGTCTTTACAAATTGTATCAACTGAATTGCTTTCTGTTCAAAACTAACCAATCAAATTATAAAAAATAGTTTTTCTTCCTCTTCAAACCGTAACATCACACATTAAAACATCCTTCAAATTTTGTCAAGTTTCCACTAAATTTCTTACCTATAAACTTTTAAATAATTTCATGTCCCAATTCAATCGTGAACCCCCAAATATTAGGATAGAAAGATAGATTGAGCTTTAAAGTAAAAGAAAATGAACAAACAACCAAATTTTATTTAAATACTTCAGATGATACAACACAATGTTTTCCATAACATTTAAATACTTCAGATGATTCAAAAAAATGTTTATCACTCTGAAGGATCCATACCTGTTCAATATATCATCTTCATTAAAAGCCTTAGCAAAATGAAGTGCATTATCAAGCCCAATTCCTCGAACACCATTCATATCATGATCATTTCCAACTAAAAGAGAGATAGCTATCAAGTGTTTCCTCTTCAATCCGAGTCCAGCTTCAATATCTGACATGTTGTAGCATTCAAATGGTTCCTGCATGCAATGAATTTATTCAAATTTGTTCCTAACCAGTGATTTTAATGGTACTGAATGTTGGATGCTAAGGATCCAACCAAATCATAAGCTCTGTTTTGGTGTAGAGATGACACATTGAATGAGTAGCCATACTAAAAAAGATAAACATTAGTAATAAATGCATTCAAGAGAAAGCAGGTGTGGTATATATGTAAGAAAAGTTGATAGAGTTGCCACTAAGATGGTTTGGTGATGTGAGAAAAAAACCAACATAATCCCCAATGACTAAAGGTAGAGAAGGAGACTGAAAAAAACCCTTACTGAAACCAGTAAGATGGACTTAAATCTAAAAGACAGCCTCCTCACTGGCTTGGGTTAGATAAAATACAACGGCTGACCCCAGATAATATAAAAAGAAAAAGCCATTGATTTTTAATATGATAAATTGTTTCTTACTAGTAATATTTTCAAACTTAAATTAAAAAATATAAAAACTCAAATAGAGGTATATTTTACCAGATACAAATAATTATAGAAGTGTACGACACTCAAAAATATTAATACTCCATAAGTGTTCTCAAGTATTTCTTTTAAGCATAAAAGGAGCATGCAATGTTTGCAACTTCAGGGGATATACAGGTAAAAATTTTAAGTAAATGTTTGAAATCAATCAACTGCTGTCATTGCTAAGTTATGTTTTTCAAAAAGACAAAAAACTATCATAGAAGAGCAGGAAAACAATTCACTTTATAATATGGTCAGTTGAGGAAGAAGCTAGGGGTACATAGATAGATATCATACATAACTTTGAACTATATCAGGCCAGACAATAATAAGTTTGTAACAAGTACACAGACTATAAAAACTCAAATTTAAAGTGATCAGCCAATGTTAGTATCCGGATTGATGAAACTATTTAGAAAAAGTCATCTGGAATATAAATATGTGAACTAAGAAAACCTACATCATATTTTTTATAATAAATTGCCAGGAGATAAAGAAAATACAATTACCATAGTAACTTACTTTGGAATTGGGACAGAAACATTTTATAACGCATTTGGCCCCAAAGAGGAATGCATCACTGTCAGCTGTGATGCAAGCATCTACATGACCTTCATTATTTAATTGAGCGCAGAGTGCTTCGGCCTCTCCTTTAGCCTGTAGTACAGGCATTCCAAGTAGTTTGCCCAGTTCCTATAACAGGGGAACAGGTAACTATCAGAAAACAAATTGACAAAACCTGCATACATATCCGACAAACCGATAATTAAATAAGTGTTCTTGCTATAAAGTGTATATAAACATTAGAGAAACAAATTTAGATTGAAGTGCTGTGTAGCATGAGACACAAAAATAAGATTATCATAATAGTTTCAACTTGGTGGTAATCATCAAAGAAAAGTAAAAGCATCGTACCACACATTCTTGAACTCGACTTGAAAACAGACTGCTCCTATCTGCTGAAACACCTTCTGAGACTGGCAAGCTAGTCAACTCAATGCCAGAAGACCGAAAATATCTTGCAATCCTGGACTGTGCTTTCAATGGTGATGGAGTTCCATCAACAATGAACACAGGAAGTGCCCCAAACTGCAAAAATGAACATATCATCGTCAACCTTCAAGTTCATCCTTTGTTTTACCATTCCATATCTAAACTAACTTAACATACAAAATATTAAAAATAAAAGGAAGACTAATTTAGATTAAACCCGTCACCTTGCATGACACTCCAATCCAAGAGTATCAATAAGTACATTTAAGTCTACATAAAACATAAAAAGGAACAGCAATTCAGATAATGCTATGGCAACCAAAATCACACTCCAATCCAATACTACAAGAATATCAAGTCTAAATCATTAAACCTACTAGATACTTCTTTTTTGTATACAATATGGACAGTTCATACAAAATACCTAAACTTCCAACACTCCACTCAAAAAAAAAAAAAAAAAAGAAGACAATAACACCTCTTAACATAATCATTTGTTGAAACAATCAATTAATCTTAAATTTTCTTTCATGTAATTGAAAGGTGCTAAAAAATAAAAATCTTCAGAAAAAAAAAAAAACAAAATTCTTCTTCAATAAAATAAAATGCCTAACTTCCTGATACATTATTTGGGTAGAGAACCTTGGAGAAGAGATTTATGGTCCGGAAGAAGGTAAGTCTGAGGTGAGGTTTTCTGACATGAGTAGCTTTCATGGCATTTTCATGCTGAACAATCCAGAATGATAGGTCCACAGCAACTCGCTTGTTCCTCAAGAAATCAAAACCCTCGCGGCGCGCATAGGGCTTTAGCAGCTCCCAGAAATTACCACCAACCCCCATCGATCAGACAAGAAAAATAGTATGCGAAAACATTGTGAAAATTCTTTTTGTTCTTATGTTCAGTGAATTAGTTGTGTTCTAGGTTATCGTGTTGAGATGAGATGAGAACGCAGTGACTGCCATTGGTCGAGACGACGTGGAAATGAAAATATAAATATAGCCGTTGGATTTCTTACCGTTATAGGTGAAAGGAGAAGGTAAAAGTTCAAAAGCCCATTTGGGTTTATTGGGCTCAAATTTGTACATGGGTACGTAGTATTTGAAAAAAAAAAATTACGTGATTTATATTTAATATAATATGTTTTAATTAAGGTATGATTTTTAAATGTTAGTTTATTTAAGACAGTCTAATGTCTACATTAGTCTATATTATATTATCAAGCAATTAGAAATTATTTATGATATAACTTTTAAGGTAATTAAGTTATAAATAAAGCATGGGATGAAGTTCATATTTTTTTTAATTAGTTTTAGGAGTTTTAAAATATTTTTCAAAAACAATTTTTTTATTTTGTATGTAAAAATATTTACAATTCTAGTGAAAAAAATTATACTTATTATTTTTACATGAAAACAATCTCATTTTGAAACTAATAGATAGTTAATTACGCTTGACAAAAAAAATAACCCAAGATTAAAGAAAAAGAGTTCAAAATTGTGCCAGGTTTGATGCAATATTCAAAACATTGATTGGGGAATTATTAAGATTTTATATATATATTTTTTATTCTTAATTTTAATTATAGATTTGGTTTTCCTAGACTTCAAGAAAGTCTTTGGAGTTCTATATTTGTAGGTCAAGTATGTAAATCTTACAATAAAAGAGTTTTGAAAGAAAACAATATTTTTTTTTCTTTTTATGATTTTGATCATCTTTGTTTATTTGTATATGTTTTATGAAAAGGTAAACTATTTTTTCTTTGGAGATTCTACATTTTATTGAGTTACAAGTATTTGGTGAATTATTTAAAGATTTAATAATTATGTTATATTTTAATGAATTTTTAAGTTTTTTTTTTCTTTTTTAGTTTAATCATTGAGATTAACTAACCTCAAATTTTCATAGAAAATGAAATATGAAAAGACTTTTAAAATAAAAAGATATAAATGTTTAAAGTAGTTCGTACTAATAGACAAATGAAATCAAATCATTATTGTTAGATTTGTATGACAAATTACATTATCGTTGGACAATAAATCTCCTTTTAGTTGTGTCGGACGCCAATAAATGGCATCAGACGATACCAAAACAAGGAGTAGGCTTCTGATGCCAGTTTGGATGCGTCAGGTGGTACCAAAACAGGGAATAGGTTCCAAGCACTAGTTTGGATGTGTCGGGCAGTGGTGTAGCTGCTAACATTACCTAAAAAAATCACAAACCTAAGCTAAGATTGAAAGATAAAAGAAACAAAGATGTTAAGGGAGTGCAACAACCTTTAATATGAAGGTATATAAGTTGAGTTATCATAGCTCTCTGAGATTTTCTACTCTTTTGTGGTCATAAGAGTGTGTTCAAATATTTAATTTAAGCTTTCTATGTGTAGTTAGAGCTGCCTGAGGATTTTCAGTCTATGAGTGAGGACTCTCATTTGAGGTAAGGGAAGCTTTTGTATTTAGGAAACTACAACTATTAATATGTGGATTTGATCGGATATGTCTAAGTTAATTTGATGTGTATGTGATGGATTAATGTTAAAAAGTGAATTTGTTGATGTATGATATGCATTGATTGTTTAAAATTATTTTGTGTTGAATCTATGTGATGCACTTGAGAGATCTTCCCGAGGTATCTACCACTGCTTTGGTCTATCAAATACTATTTTGTAACTTGATTGATGTTGTTCTAAGCTAAAACTTATGCCTAGAGGGATGGATAGATCAATTCAGTAATCTAATAGGCTTTATGCAAGTTTAAATTATACAGACTCGTTGAATGAGAGCATAATTTCTCAAGTTAGAGAGACATGGTAGGCCTCTCTTGATAGACGAGTGATTTGCTTGCTAAGCGATAAATAATTTGTGAAAGTAAGAAAAGTATGGATGTGTCCTCTCGCTAGGTAAGATAAGAATCATTTGGCGAGATTTGAGAATTTGTCCCAATGGTCCTATTCGTTGGGTGAGAGACATGCTCGATGAGTGAATTATTGGAATATTTTCTTCTAGTTGTCAATCGTTGGACGAGTCAAGTTGTCCCTTAGTGAGAGAGGATGATTAGGTATGATATTTATTTTTTATTTTTATTGTTGAGAAGGAAATTATTAACTTGAGTTAAATGATGATTGAAAATCTAAATGAATTGAGAGCATTGATATGTTTGGTTGTATGGTTTTGCTTTTGGGGATAATGTAGAGATTTTTAAAGAAAAAATACTATATTTATCCTGTTTACGGTGTATTGAGATGTTGATTTGTAAATGGATTATACTAACTTTGCTAGTATCCTATTCATATAGTGAAAATTTTTTAGTTGTGAGAGTTGAAGAAAATTTTGTATGTAAAATTTTTGTAGTTGATGAAAATTGCAAATTAAACATAGAGTATTAACACATGATTTTATGATATGTAAATCAATATGTTGGTAAAAGTATTATAATTTAGAATTTTTTCAATTAATATTATTTATATGTTGATTATGAAAAAAATATAAGTTTTACATTTTTTACTAAATTATAATAAACACAGTTTATATTGGTAGAAAATTTTCTTATACTAAAATAATTATTAAATTCTATTTTAACAAAGTTAAAAAAAATAATTAAAGAATTCTTCTGTGAAAAAATAATGAAATTCTATCCAAAATTTGAACATATAATTCTTTTTCATCAAAACCAAACTCAAATATCAGGAGTTCATTTGTTTACATTTTTAATAGTTGTCCAAGTCTGGTTTCTATCATGTAACTTAACATTCATAGTCTGCTTCACAATCATGTTGAGCAACTTCTTTGAAGGAGAAAGGTTCAATTTGGGCAGAAATATTATGACAAAGGATAGTATGGTTAGGAGAACAATTATCATAAGAAACAAATAGATGCATTGGATTAGGCGTGGAAAAAGTAGAGTATGAAGTGAAAGCAACACCACAATAATATTGATCTAAGTATTGATGCCTGTTTTTCACTCTATGAGAAGTTCTAAGATCAGGATCAATAACTTCATTATTATAAAAAACAAGACTAAGAGCAGGGTTTGTGGCATGTGAAACAGGTAAAGCTGGGAAATCATACATGCTAGTATCACTTGAATGAGAATCATTAATTGAAACAATAGAGTTATCAGATGGCAAAGAGAATGAGTAAGGAAAAATATTTTCATGAAAGATAACATTCTTAGTCACAAAAATAGACTTGGAGTGAAGATCATACAAAACATATCCTTTTGTTCCAGATTTATAACCAAGGAAAACACATTTTAAGCTTCGAGAATCCAATTTCGTTCTTCCAGTAGTGACAGAACTGGCATAAGCTAGACAACCAAAAACTTTTACATCAGAAAAATTGGGTTAGTAGAATAGACCAATTCATAAGGAGATTGATTATTGAATAAAGGAGTGAGTAACCTATTAATGAGATGAACAACCAGTTTAAGCGAATAGGATCAGAAAATGTTTGATATTTTTCTTGAAAAAGAAGAGCACGACACACATTGAGAAGATGTTGATGTTTCCTCTCAACAATCCTGTTTTGTTGAAGAGTTGTGACACAGGAAGTTTCATGAAAAATACTCTTACTATTATAGAAACCATTAAGGAAACTCTTTTTCCATTATCGAAACATATTTTTTTAAGCTTACAAGAAAATTGAATTTCTGTCAAAGTAATAAAATCTTGAAGAAAAGGTCTGACTTCAGTTTTATTTTTAAGTAAAAGAATCCAAGTAAGTCTGTTATAGTCATCAACTATAGCTAAAAAATACTTGTATAATCAATGGAAGAGACCGAAATCGGGTCCTAATTATCAACATGGATAAGTTCAAAAAATTGAAGAGATTTACTAGTGCTTGAAGAATATTTTAGACGTTTTTTTGGCAAAAGCACAAGCATAAGAAGTAATAACAGAAGGAGAACAAATATCAGAATGATCAGAAACAAGAAGCTTTAAAATGTTATTTGAGGGATGACCAAGTTTCATATGCCACAAGTTACAAGGACTAGCATTACTAATGAGAGCAAAATGTGGTGAGGAAATATTTGTGTCAAATATACTCAAGTTACGTCTATCTTGAGAACTATCTAAGAGATAAAATAAGCATTGATGTTTCCTAACAGTGTCAATCGTTTGGAAGGTATCGGGCTGCCCAATAAGACAAGTATTGTCGGAGAAAAAACAAATAGTAGAATTAAGCAATTTAGGGATAAGAATGAGTTGAACAGAAAATTCAGGAACAAAAAGGGTGTTATGAAGGATAAGATTGTCCAAGATAATGGTACCCGAGAAGTTAGCAATGACAGAGTTTTGGTTGGATAATTGTATAGAAATAGAAAGAATAGGTTTGAGGTTTGAAATAAAGATTTAAAAGGACAAATATGGTTAGTAGCACCATAAATCCAAGAAAAAAAGGTAAAAACAAAACTTGTGAATTTGGTAGTACATTAATGAATTATAGTTGTGTGAGAAGAATCATTTTGAGACTAATTTGATTAAATTAAAACAATTAAATCTAAATTAATTATGTCTTTAATGGCTAATCAACTCCCATTAATCTCCTTGTCTATGTCTAGATTCGTAGAACCTAGACCCAGCTTTTCATCTACTCAAATTCGTCCCCAAGGCAAAAATATAAGATGTTATAATTTTATTCTAGCCAATGTTCAAACCCACAACCTCCCAATTACCAAGTACAATGCACAACCATTCAACCAATTCATATTTCATGATAATTACTATACTTATTATATTATCACTACATATGGACCCGCATATTAGTAAATAATAAAACAAATAAATTCACACACTAATAGCATCCATAGCACTCGAACCCAAGTCTCCTCATAATAGCCAAGTACTTTCAACCACTTGAGCTAATACTATTCGTTGTTTTTTTTTCTCCACATTAATTAACTTAGGTATTTCTGACCTCGCATTTATTAAATAAATATTTATTTATTTATGTAATTTTCCCGGGTCTTACACTCTCTAGAGAAACCAAACTGAGCTTCAACTTTTTCATCATTTCCGGCATAAAGATCGAAAGGATATGAGGCGGTATCAACCATACTAGCAGTGGGCTTGAAAGAATAGACTTTGGTGTTTTGATGATAGCCTTGAGGCAGGTCATGCTTAATCCAACAGTTACCAGAGGTGTGATTGGTTTGGGGTGACAGTGGTCACAATATTTGGGAATTGCGACCACCAGACGGATGAAAGCGTCCTCGTCCACGATTTCCATATAAACCACCGCAAAAATGTTTACCATATCCCTCGTGAAAGGCAAGATTGGCAATAGAGTCTTGAGAAGTAGAATAAAAGGTAGACTTAAATTCACATTCTTGTTGAAGAATCAAAGAGAAAATTTTCGCCATGGCAGGAAATCAACAAGAAAGGAGAAAATGCAGAAGACGATTTAAATCAGATACCATGTTAGATATGTATAAGCCATGGAAAGAAAAAATATGCACAAGAGGTGTTTGGTGAAAATAACTCAAAGAGAGATTGCTTGCTGAATTATTAGAATATTGATCAATATATAGAGTACAATGTCCCATCATAAAAAGAAAAGTAAAACCTAATAAAACATAATACAAAATATTTTATAATAATAAAAGAAAATCAAATATATAATATATCTCTCAATGTATAAATAAAAGTAAAAAAGATATATATTATCTTTATCAAATAGTCGTCACTATTATGGTTAATCATTTGAAACTTCCAACTATATGGAGAACAATTTCAGGAAGAATTTTCGTGGACCTTTAAAAGTGAAGCATTACATAATGTAAATTAATATAAAAAGTGTATTATTTATAGTTGAATTTTAGTCCAAGTTTCTTGTATTTTAGTTTTACAGTTCTAAAATAAAGTTATATACTTTATTTTAATTATACCACTAAATAACTAATTAACATGAGACTAAACCATGAAGTCGCATTGAAAATTATTTTCAATACATATCATTTAAAAGTTTATATAAATTGGTCTTCGTTCTCTTCCATATTTATACACAATACTTCAACAAAAGAATAGCATTTATTTAGGATTTAAAATTGTGTTTTAAGCACCTCCAACTATAATCATATTAGAAAACAACTTCATAAGAAGAAAGAAAACTCATACCAAATTGTAGAATAAGGCATGTGAAAGTATAATTGACTATAAGTAAAGCATAAACCCTAATTAAGTTATTGGACATGAAACTCAAATAAGTGATTTTTAAGAAATATAAAACATTAATTTATTATCTTCAAGGACCAATATGCACATTTAGCTTTTTGTTGAAGAGAAGAAAACTTTTCAAACACATTAATTTAAGGAAGAATTAGAATCCCACAGCCTAAGGCACTTGCATGTGCTTTGGAGAGTTGACTCAAAGTTGGCAAACTCGAGAAGTCAACATCTTTACATAACGTGTAAAATGGATTTATATTCAAACGTTAGTAATATTCATTCACCAAAACTTCCAAATATTTTTAGATTCCTACCATTTTACATGTTTCAACAGCTTCTATTTACATCCATATTTCATTTTTTTTAATTTAAGTTTTCAACCTTTTCTTTGTATTATGTATATTTTCTTCCTTTTTCAAACAATCTAGTAATGAAATTTGATTTAAAGTGTTTTTTTGTTGCATTTTTCCTTGAGTGTAATAGTGTTGACTAGTTATACCTGAAAATTAATTAACACTCCAATGGTTTTAGGTTAAGTTTAATTACTTTTTATTATATAAATCGAGTAACCTGTTATAATTTCGATTTTCATGAAATTAATTTTAAATCGTTCAATGCAATTAAGATATTTGAACTATATTTATTATACTTGCTTCTGGCATAGAAATATTATTAAAACACCTTTTTATTAAAATTACAGTAATTGGTTTTTCTTTTTAATTTTGAAATAAATAGGGTCCACTCTATATACTCATACTTACTCCCTTCTACTGTTATTATTTAAACTAATTGTCAGAATTAATTAAATTTAAGTGCACATCAGAAGAAAATTATTTAAGTTGAAACAATTTCTTTACAACGCAGAAAAAAAATTACTTTTTTTTTTTAAATCCAAAACAAACCAATCAATAAATAAAAATTCTTTTTCTCGCATCCGACTCCATAACCCGTTTTTAAAATAAATAAAATGAGTTTATTTTTGTTTGTATGTTTTAGTTTTTTTATAATTCATTAATAAAAAAAAACATTTGATTTTAAGTTTACATTATCATAAAAACTACTAAATATTCATTTTATATACAAGAAGAAACATAAGTTAGTGGTATTTATTTATGGGTTAAATATGTTTTTGATCCTTAACTTTTATTGAAAATTGGATTTACTCCCTCTTCGAAACTTTAGCCTAATTTAGTCCTCCAACCTTAGAGATGTTTGGATTTAGTCCTTTTAACCAATGTTTTTAAAGTTTAGTTAACGTTTTAAACGCGTTTCATAAGAGCATTTGAGTTGTTTATCCCGTTTGATATATTTTCGCTTCAATGTTAGATAAGAAACTGTTTTAAAACACGTTTGAAACGTCAAATAAACTTAACACAATCTTGTTACACTAATGCAGAAAGGGTCTTTGGCAGCGGTTGTTTTCACTATTCTGCACCGGTTCGGGAATCGAAGCATATTGGGGCGAGGCCAAAAGGTCATAACTTTTTGCCTCGGTTAAGAACCGAAGCCATAGAGTCCCCTTTGGCCTCGATTTTGGGTACACCCGAGGCCATATGGGCTTTTTTGATACCCTTTTGGCCTCGGTTTTGGATGCACCCGAGGCCATATGGGACAGCTTCCTCCAGCAGGGTTCCAGCCAGACGAGCCCTCGAGTCCCCCACCAATCCCCTTCTTGGCTCGCCGAATCCCGACACAGAGATCCCCGTTTTCTGCCCTCAAAAACACAATCGAGTCTCCTACAACAATCAAAGTACCTCGGAACAGAAAACCCCCCGCCATTGTTGGCATCAGATTGGGTCAAGGTTTTCGCAAATGAAGCAGGCTTGTCCTGAGCGTGCTTGCGAGAGAGACCGCGCGAGAGAGAGAGAGCGACGGAGAGACGCGAAATGGAGGGGGCTCGCGCACTGGCCAGAGGTGGTCGCAGGTGGCCGAAGATGGTCAACAGTGGTCGGAGGGTGTGGTGGCAGTGGGTGCAACAGAGAGAGAGAGAGCACGCGAGAGAGACAGCGCGCGAGAGAGAGCGCGAGAGAGAGAGAGCGCGCGATGGTGGCCGGAGGAGGAGGTCGCGTGGTGGTTGCACTAGCCGGAAGGTGTGGTGCAGCGGAGAGAGGCAGCAGAGAGAGAGAGAGAGATAGAGTTGCAGAGGCTGGCGCGGGGAGGAAGAAGAGGGTTCGCGATTTTTGAACCCTAAATAAACCCTATGGCTTCGGTTCTTCGAACAACCGAAGCCATTGACCC
>Ga0099822_1000703_pt1 | contig 34055 bp, 10 predicted proteins | sample CowpeawhiteBW_FD_76839 | JGI IMG/M metagenome (GOLD analysis project Ga0099822, IMG submission 76839) | Root nodule microbial communities of legume samples collected from California USA - Cow pea white BW | ecosystem: Host-associated > Plants > Roots > Nodule | place: USA: California | collected... | reverse complement strand
TTTCTAAAATATAATAAATCTTTTATTTATTTATATAATTTTTTTTTTTTATAATATATATATATATATATATATATATATATATATATATATATATATATATATATATATATATATATATATATATATATATTCTTGAACTGGTTCTGTTAAAAACTCTTGTATAGAATTGAAACTAGATGGAGTAATTTTTACTTTATTATAATTTGTATTCACTCAACAGTTCATGTATTAGTTAATTAGTATGATAATTGCAATTCCTTTTTTGTTGAAATTATCTCGGTATGCAGAAATTGTTAGGAATCCAAGTGTGAGTCTAAGTTCCACATTGGTTAGAAATGAGAAAGTAGAGTACTATATAAGGATAAAGATTCATAAATTTATTGCCTTAAGGTTTTGAATTGAGAGTGGTGTCAATGCCTTATGTGGTTGGGCTCAGGTCTCATTAGTGTTATATCTCCCCGGTATTTTGGGTTAAGAGAGGTGTCAATTCAGTGTCATACTTCTTGTTTTCAATTTATGAAACATAGATATTCCAAAATGAAAAAGGATAGGAGTCACACTCATGTTGGATATGGATACTCCTCATATATTTCCTTCAGCATATGTCTCCAAAAAGTATTCAATCCTTTTTATTTAATTTTTAACTTTTTCTATTTCTCATATATTGATTACTTCTGGATACATATCCAAAACTATCCAATTTTTTTCATTTGATTTTTAAATTTTTCTAAGATATGTTCTTCCTCATCATAAAAGAAGAATTGAAGTACATACTCCTCTGTTCATTCTTTGAAGAGAAACAAAATGGATACGAAAAAAAGGAGATAAGGTAGTGGGACATTAGTGAAGTATGATCTGGTTGATAATGGTTGAATTGAACTTATTGGCTATTATATAAAGTCAATACTTGTTTTGAGTTCTACCATTGGTACAATTAGCCAAGAATGATTATCACTACTAAAAAGTTTCATATTACATAGGATTTTTCTTGCAAATTCATTAAAAAAATTTGCAAGAAAAGACTTTTTCCTACTATTTTTTCTAAGAATCTTCATTGGCAGGTAATTCCTTTGTGGGTAATTATTTCTTACAAAATTATGAAATTTGTAAGTATTTCCTACAAAATTTGTAGTGAAAAGTGTTTTATACAAAATATTTTGAAAAAAAATTGAAAGCAATTTCCTATAATTTTTTTTTTCATAACAAAATTTTATAAGTATTTCCTAAAAAAAAGATTCAAAACAAAATTGGCAGGAAATATGAGTTTTTTTATTAGTGTATGGTGTAGGGAGAAACTATCTTCATGTAAATTGTGATCTTCATAGTTATGAATTAATGAGAAATGATCAACATCTCCTTTTTTATTCATATGAGGCATCTATATAAACTATTTTCTATACTATTTTGCAAACACATATCCTATATTTCAAAGAAATTCTCTTCTCTGAGTCATGTGCTAAGAATTTGAGCTTCATTTTAGGTGGGTTCTTCTTGAGACTCTGGACAAGGTGTCACCAGGGATTGTCCATTGGAAGATTGCGAACAAGCCTCCAATAAAGATGCCATTTAGAAAAGTAGAGAACTGCAACCAAGTTGTGAAAATAGGGAAGCAGCTTAAATTTTCACTGGTAAATGTTGCTGGAAACGACATTGTGCAGGGAAATAAAAAGTTAATACTAGGTAGGTTGATTTCAAATTATGTGTTTGTTACTTACACACCTTGTAGTGAAGCAATTAATCAATTGAACACACTCCATTCAACTCAATGTTCACACATAGAATCTAAACCAAACTCTACTTGATGTTGTTTTTAGCTTATTTGTGGCAATTGATGCGATACAACATTCTACAACTTCTCAAGAACTTGAGATTTCACTCTCGTGGAAAGGAGATAACTGATGTTGATATTTTAGAATGGGCCAACAGCAAGGTTAGCAGCTCCGGAAGTCAAAGCCGCATGGACAGTTTTAAGGTATTGAAATATCAGACCTTTAGTTCTTTCACTTGAGCCATATTTTCTTTGTTGATAATGTTAATTTTAATGTGACAAGGTTGAAATACTGCTTTAGATATATTTATTTCTTTAAAGAATCCGAACTTTCCTCAGTTTTTTAAACTTCACAATATTGTGGTCTAAGCTGAACATTCAAATACTGCATAATTTTGAAATCACATGATATAGCCTTGCCAAGTGTTCAAAATATTTCCTTTCTGGTAAATATTCTTGCATCTATATTTCATTTTTGACTTGTAGCATGTGTTTAAATGATTACAGAATAAGTTCGTTAACTAATTATTAAAATTTAAAATTTCAGGATAAAAGTTTATCAGATGGAATATTTTTCCTTGAGCTTCTAAGTTCAGTGCAGCACAGAGCAGTAAATTGGGGTCTTGTAACAAAAGGAGTAACAGGTATGTTATGTTTTCTCTATACTCTTTCAATATTGAGCTCATTCTTCTTTCATTGTGATTGAGTATCATGCATCCATTTTTGAAAATTTTGATAGGCAGATAGAATAATATATCCTTTGGTTTTGTGCAATATGTCTTATGTTCTTGACTTGATCTATGTTAAACATGGAATTGCCTTAAGCTGAAGTTTCACATGTCTGCTACATGGAATGAACTTCAAATGTCTTCAGTTTCAATTACAATGTTGTTGTTTTGGGACATGTATGCCATTCAAAATCCTTGTCTTTTATCTTGGTTTACATTTGTATTACATGGTTCATGCAGACCAAGAGAAAAAGATGAATGCCACCTACATTATCAGTATTGCAAGAAAGCTTGGATGTTCTATATTCCTGCTTCCTGAAGACATCACTGAGGTAGTTTTGAATCAAACCTAATGTTGTGCTTTTCTTTTACATAGACCAAAATTATTATTATTATTATTATTATACTAGTGCACATTTAGAGTATTTCTTTAAAAATAGCAAAGAACATTTCAAACTAGTTTTGGCTGTTTTACTTTAGTCTAATCTTAATGCAGTATATATGTGTAAAGGATTTTATACATTGTCAACATAAGTAGTGTGAAAGTAAATAATATAACCGATTCTTACATATAATACCATCCAACACAACTATCCAAGATAAATTTGTTGATATTCAGAATAACATTCTGAAGACAATCTAATTTCTTTTACATTCTACTGCATAAAAAGTTAATCTCAGACATTTTATAGCAGATAAATTTGAATGTATGCATGCAAATGCTCTTTTGCTCTGTAATCCAATCATAGATTCTCACTCATGATCATACTGTTGAATGGTGATTCATTTTTGGAGGACAGCATAAGAAACAATCTAACATCATCAATATATTCTAATAAAATATTTGCATTGGTTTATGACAATGTTGGTGAATAATATTTCAGGTGAATCAGAAAATGATTCTGACACTAACAGCTAGTATAATGTCTTGGTGCCTGAAGCATCCTCATGATGAAAGAACAGTGGGAAGTTCAGATAATGAGAGTGGGAGTCAATTGGAGACCACATCAAATTCAACATTAGATGATTCTGCATCTGATTCATCAGTAGATGAAAATGGGAATATGTAAATGTATATGTATACGTATATGTCTTGAGTGAACCGTTTTTATATATATATTTGAACAACTCATTTTAGTTGATCAAAAGATCAATGTATGACACTAGGTAATTTAATGGTTTCAAAGCAAATTTTGTTCAATCAACTTTGTAAATAGTGTTTTTTTTTTTTGGCAAGTTTGGAACGTCAGTTTTTCCTAGTTCTACTTACTGAAGGGAAAGAAAAGGCAACTTGTTCTTCTACCTCCATAAATTTCTCCTAAATCTCTATATAAAAGAATTCCGATTTTATACTTTCTGGATATTTTGAAAGTCATTTTTAGATTTTAGATTACACAGAAGCTAAAATGACTTATGAACTGTGTAATCTGAAAGTTAAAAATGACTTCCAAAAGTTGAAGAGGGTTATGAAAAAAAAACACAGTTTTCGAATTATACAATCTCAAAGTATTTTTGTCTTCTTAATTGTCTAATCTGAAAGCCTCTTTTAAAGGAAAACAATGGCTTACAAAATTTATCTTTAGCTTTTGGATTACATAGTTTGGAAGTCTTTTTTTTTTACTGACTTTCGGATGGTATGATATGAAAGAAAAAAAAGAGTAAAAGTGGGTTGGATTTTCTTACATGGGAGTGCAAAGGGAAATTTATGTGGGTGCTGGAAGAAACTACCGAAAGAAAAAAGTACCGGCCCTTCTGTATTAATCGGAAATTAATTAATACATTTTTTCTGAATTATGCACGTTTTTAAGTGATTTGAAAAAATACCTAGACTAAAATTGAATTCTAGCATAGGACTCTTTCTTCCTCCAACCCCCATAATTTCAATTTGCATTCCAATAATATTAGAAATTCCAGATTTACCATTTTGTAAATAAATTTAGGCATTGAATGTGTTGGTGTTGCGGTGTTTGTATAGTGTGGTACTTAGGGCTGGGGAAAAAAATTAGTTTACCCAATCTAGTCCAATTTTAAATTGAATCGGTCCATTGTAAATCTACTTTATAGATTCTGCTTTTTACTTTATATCTATTTTTTATATATTTTTTAGATCAGATTTTTATTTTAATTTTATAAATTTTAAAATGTGAGAAATCTAAATTTTGTGGATCAGACTTTTATCCAAATTTATCTGAATTGTATCCCCTATTCCAACATTTCAATTCTCTGAACCCTAAATTTTTTCTCTCTTCTTTTGTTGCGGTTGATTGATTCAAGATATATGAATCTCTTCTCTCTTCTCCATTCCAACAATGTTTCTCGTTTCTCCTATGTTCATTTTATCTAGTTTTAAGTTTGATTCATTGTTTTTGTTTTAGAGAACGAATTGCTGCGTTTTGATCGACACTGCTGCGTTCTGTTGTGTTCTGTTGCGTTATTTGTACACAGGATTGGTTAAAAGACAGACATTCACCATCATTGTTAGACTATGATTTTGAAGGGCTTTAATTTGTTGACCAAGATATGTTGATGTTTAAATTATGTAATAATATTATAATTAAATATGTATTAACTAATGATAATTTTTTTTTCATTTCTTAAAGAGTTGGTTTCTCAACAAGATGATGACCACAATATAATTTCTTTGAGTTAAAGCTCACGCCCCCATGCCTCTTGTAATTAGTAAGTAATTAATGGACTTCCCTTTTCATGTGAATAACTTCTCTTTCTTTGTATTCTATTGTTTAGTGATTTTCTTAAAACCTAAGTTGTTAATGACAATTAAAGCATGATTTTATTAATATGGATTTGTTATTATATCTATCATTAGAATAGATTATTTAAATTTCTTTAATAATTCGTTCATGTTTCAAATAAATCATAAGTGGATTGATGCCAACTCCAGCTGCTTCATATATAGATAGTTGTGAAGATATTGCTAATGAGTTTGAATTAATGAGCCATGGAAGAGATTTTGAACTTTGTAATCGAATGGGTGTTGGTTTGCATTTTATTTGAAGAGACTGTTAAAATTGTCATGAACTCTATAGTGTTTTAGATTTGTTATTTTTTAATGTTAGTGATATTGTTTGAGGATGTAAGACTTTATAATCATTTTCATTACAAAAAGATTAAATGACTTTATATGGACAATTATATGATTTTAATTTTTTTTAATGTTAAGAATTTAAATAATATATCATGTTTAATCTTTAATACTATTACATTTATAATATTTTTATATTTTTATTATTTTACTTTTTTAAAAAATATTTATGTATTGGATGAAATAATTATTTTATTTTTAAAATATAAATTTAAAATTAAAATTAAAATTATAAAAAGTTAAGTTTCATTAAAAATAGATTTAGTAATGAATCTAGAAATACAACGTAATAGAGACTCTGATGATAAACTTCAAAAGAATAATACACATATATTGTAATGGAAAATGATTTTTTGACTATTAAATTTTGACAACTTTCTCTTACAACATGAGGTGTCATCTTCTAAGTTGTTTTGAATACTGAAAATGAGAAAAAAAGAAAATAGAAAATCACTTAGAAAATGACACCTAAGGTTGTAAGAGAAAGTTGTCAAAATTTAATAGTCAAAAAATCATTTTTCTATTATAATATATATGTCTAGATATAACTTCAAAAATTCATTAACATTTATTAAATAAAAGTGACTCTTAAATAACATCTACAAAACATGTAACAAGCACTTCTTTATCTCCTGATTAATAACATTATCAAGTTATCCTCTACATTGTAACATAAAAATTCTCTTCTAATTTATAGTAACAAAAAGAATAACGTATTCTGACAATAGCTCTAACAACAAATACCTGTAACCTGTTCAGTTTTTACAAGCACACATTTTTTTCATTTTAGTTTTGTATTAAAGATATTTTTCAACTCTCCTGAAAAGCCTTTTTTCTAACAAACATAAATTAACAATTACCATAGAATGTTTACCATCACAGGTACAGTTAACAGTAACTATCAGAATAGTTAAATCAGATAAAAAATACAAGATTAGGCTGTATCTAGATATCGTTGTCTTTGACGGCCAAATCATTACTTACCACCAAGTAAATTGAGAAAAAAAGTAGAGAACACTTGAAAAATAAGGATTATTTTTCTGAAATATCGGTACAAACACAACTATCGGCCCCAGTGGAGTGCCAACAACACCTATACTTGAAAATCACACTACCTTGGGCATAATTGCTATCTTACATAGTGCAAGTTAAAGGCATTCATAAACCATATTGTTCACTTTTAACACCAAGAATCCATTGTGCAAGATGAGCCAGGTATGGTTCTGCCTGGGAGTTATTGCTCAAGATAGATCCAAGACTCTGAAGCTCGGTGTTAAACTCTTTCTCAAATTTGCTGCAATTATTTATTTTGGTCAGAACGTTAAAATAACATGAAATAATTAGTATAAAATAAAATAAGTTGCACGATTGCCAAATGTATTGCTTTCGGGGCTTACAGAACAGAATCAGTGACTGCCACATTTTTGGTGGTCGACTTCAAGACCTGACCTGACTTTCTTTTGGCTTTATTCAAGCCAACTGAATCAATAGGTTCCTCTGAGTCACCTAAATCAATAGAAGATGATATAAGCCACTGCGTTGCTGCTGAATATTGCAGGCACATGGATTTAAGCTTCTCCACCTTCTGCAATTGAGAAACATCAATCGTGAGTAGTCATGAACCATTCCGATTAACAAATAAAACAAAAATAAAACATGCAACAAAACGTATTTCCTACTAAATTTATGAACATTCACATTTCATATAAATAGTAAACTTGTTATTATATTGCATAGTGTCTATTATAAACGTATCACCCGATAAATAGCAAATGAAAAGTTTCATGTTAATTCACACCCACCATTTGCATCTACTTTCCCAGACATGCCTCTTGCAGTATATGGAAATCTAAACATAGCTTGTATTTTTTGTATATAACATAAAAAAGGATGGGTTAGAAATTGTAGCTTTTCGGTAAACAATTGTTCTTAATAAAAATTATAACTATGATTGCTTTTATATCTCGTTTTTTGTGCCACTTGTGTTTAATTCAAGAATTAGAAGATTAAGGTTTCATAACCTGATCCAACAATGAGCTGAAAAGCTTGTTCGGTGAAAGGTTGAACCAGTTTAGTCATTCATTGAACCATATGCCATTATAGTGATATTTTTTTGGGTTAAATATGTTTTTGGTCCTTCAATTTTTAGTGAAAATTAGAATTAGTCCCTCTTCGAAACTTTAGTTCAGTTCAGTCCCTCAACTTCAAAATTGTGTGGATTTAGTCCTTTTAACTAGATATTGTTAAGTTTATTTGACGTTTCAAATTCATTTCATAATAGTTTCTTAGCTAATATTGAAGCAAAAATCTGTCAAACGGTGTAAACATCTTAAATGCTATCATGAAATGTGTATAAAACGTTAAATAAACTTAACAAAATTTGCTTGAAAGGACTAAACTCACACATTTCTGAAGTTGAGGGACTAAATTGGGTCAAAGTTTCAATGAGAGACTAATTCCAATTTTCGCTGAAAGTTGAGAGACCAAAAACATATTTAACCCTATTTTTTTCTCCAACTCCAGCCAAATTTTACATTGGTAATCCACGACATGTTTCTCCAATTTATGTGCTAACCAAGTCTAGCTTTATTGCATTACCAACGTAAAACTTGAAAAACAAATGTTGCAAAAATAAAAGGAGTTAGGCTTGTGCACAAGTTGGTTTCGTCTCTCGTGTATGAATTTGTTATTATCATAGCATATTTAAGGCTTCCGCCCATCAAAATATATTTTGGTCATGCAATTGGTTTTCCATGTTAGGTAAAATGAATTTGGTTGACTATGCTTTTGGTTATACATGCTAACTGAACTGAATTTTAGTTGATCTAGGTCGTCTTTTCATGTTGGCCATCAAAATATGAAAGTGGTTATGCTATTCATATAAGCATGTAGTTTTCTATTATGAAGCATTTAGCTAAGATATTTCTTCCAAGGGAAGAGTGATAATTACATTGTAGTAAAAAAGAAAAATTGCATAACCATTAGAGTAAAAATTGAAACTCGTATAATAGCAGTAAAACAAAAACAAACTGAAACTAACCTTCAGCAGCTCAGGTAAAAGAAGTAAGCATTCTCTCAAACATTTATCAAGGAAAAAATCGTGGTGTTGTATAACCTGTTTCAGACAGAAAATGTCAAGAATTAAACATCTACCAACCAACCCAGCTTAAAAACACAAAAAAATGACAGACGCGCATATTATGCACATAGCAAGTAATTTCTAACTATGTGTAGTAATAACTTTGTCTCAGGTAGGAACAATGGCAAAACTACATCACAAAATTTGGCCATTGTAGTAGGAGATCTCAAGGCCTTATAAACACCGCACAAAAATACCATAATTCCATCATGGATCTTAAGTCCCGTAAGCCCATTTGACTAGTCCTGGATAAACATCGCAATGCTCACTCATTTACAGCTAAGTGATATGGTGAAACTCTATGACCAATTGATAAAGGCCTAGAGAACCACACCACAGAAGCTAGGCATTACAATTGAAGAGCCCACTGCCCCTACACCAAAATCCATACTTCTAAAATGTAACTGAATGTTCATACTCAATTTGATCATAACTATTTCTGTACATGGGCAAGAGTACCCCCCCTGTATACAAAAGAATTATGCACATCGCGAGGTATGAATCGGTTTTTAAAATGTAAGACCACAAAAACTTACCTCATCTATGCTATTTGCTGTCTGAAGTCTGTTATACATTAAATGCCAGTTTGGTTCAATAACCTAAAAAATAAGGTAAAAATAGTCATAAATCAAGAACCCACCTCAATGCTAAGTTACTCAGTTAGCTACCAAATTTATAAAAGAAAAGGCTAAACACCTGTATCCAATCCTGTATATTTCAAAAATGAATATCAAAATTAATCTTTTGCAATTTAACATTATCATGAAAATATAATTTGAACACAAATATAGATTAAAAATTTTCAATTTAAAGCACACGTACTTATATTAAAAAATAGAAAAAGGGAAATTTATGTCGAGTTGAAAGATCTCCAAAGTTTAATGTATAAGTCAGAAAATAAAACCTGCCTCAAATGTCAGATAGTGTAGAAGGCTATTAATAAATTTAAGCATACTACGGCAAAGAAGAGATGATCTGGAGATAGCAGTTCCCCGCGTATTGAGAGCACGAACTCCCTAAAATATGCAACCAAAATGCTGTGAATAGAAATGAACAAGACAGACAAAATAAAATAAAGACACTACACACATACTTGATGTATTTGCCATGCTCCACACAACTGACGGTCAACATGTTTACAGTGGAAAAGGAATCGAAAAATTAATTGGTACTTTGTGAGGGCTTTACGTGATAATACTATAGACAGTGGCCAGTGCACCTGAAACCAGAACCAAAGGTAGGAACATTAATGATGCAAACGGGAGGAAGACTCTCAGAAGCCTATAAAGAAGAAAAGACCTTGTAACTTAGTGAAAATGTTTCAAGTCCAGTGATGCTAACGGTTTCCTCCAAATCATTATCAGTAGAACTTCTCTGACTAACTTCAAGATCATTAAATGTTCCCAACCTTCTGAGCAAAGAAGATCTTTCCTGAAAGTGAAATGTTTGCGTCATGTGTGTGAAAATCTGAAATTTACAGCTCTAAAAGAGTTTCTTACAAACTGAATTAGTTACTTGCCACAACACAGGTTAAGCCTTCGTGAAAAGGATCTGCTGCAGCTGCTGTAGTACGCAATGCAAGGTCTAGTAGTGACTAAACGGGAGAGAGGAAAAAACATAAGAAAAATGGAAAAACATAAAATTAGAATCTAGATCCCTTTCCAAATTAAAATAAGGAATTGCCAACTTGAATTTACAAGGAGAATAAGAACGGTATGGGAAATTGAAGGATATTTCATTACTATACCTGCAGCTTCTCAACCGAGACTTCATCAGGCTTTTTCGCTAGTTCATCTCGTGCAATATCCATAAAATGTACTAAGAAATCTCCCTGCATTGTAAAACTATGAGTACGATCCAAGAATATGCAATCACAACTAAACCCCTGAATTAGTCTTTTGGATGAGTCACTTTGGTCCCTGACTTTTAAAGATGCTTATGTAGTCTATGACATCATAGTTGTTCATAAGGGACAAAAGTGATCAACAAATAAAATCTTACCAGACCAATTTAAGGGTTTACTCATAACATTGCCTATGTAAATAAGTCAAATCAACTGAACATTTTCTTCCAATGAATAAATCATCAAACACCCAAAACACATGGGGAAGTTTGATTTGAGAAAAGAAAATGCTTCATGTTTTCATTTCAATTACCAAAATATAATACGTCACAACATATAAATGCATAATTTAACATTGATATAAAGTTAGTCGTGTAATAACTTTTTAATTAAGAACTTGGCCTATCGTGTGCTCATGCAAGACATGGTTTTATGATCAGTTGCAACCATAGTAATTTTTGGTCAAGCAAAATTTCCAAAGTAGACAAGTCTCGTAATGCTTTTCCATTGAATTTTTTCCTTCCTTTCAATTGGCTTGTTACTGACATAACACCCCTATTTATAGATTACAATGTCTACAGTAACTTATGAAAATAATCACAAGGCCATCTTCAAATTTTACGTAAAGCCTGATGGATATGATAGTCAACCCGATAAGCATAGAACATGCTTGATTCTTGAATACCCAGCTTAGTTTGTTCCTAATTTCCTAAAATCCTCCCTTTTCCATCTAATAACACTCTCCATTTTCTTCAACCCAACAAAAATTATCGAATAATAATGACATTATCCCCATCAAAAGTTTAAATCCCTCTAATTACTGAATTTTATGACTGACCTCATGAATCATGCCCATTAAGCAAGGATTCAAAATTCTACTGCAATTCAAAAATATTCAAGTGGTATTTGTTTAAAAAATTCAAGTACAAGCATTGCAACAGACGTTACATCTGCCTTCAAAACTGTGTTTATCATTCTGTTCCATTCAAACTTAAGCCTTCAAAGTGAAGGTCAGTTATGCTTAGGGTGCATTTGATTTGCTTTTTCTTTTCATTTTCAATTGATGTTTCTTGTTAATAATTGCAAAAAATGCCACTTTACTTTATATTTTCAAGAGTTTGAGATGAAAAATAAGTGAAAACAAAGTGTCATTTTCTTTTTTGTATTTAAAGTAAAAATATATCACCTAAAAAATTTAAGAAAATTAATAGCTAGTTTTGTTTTGCCAGCATACCTAATTATTGTCTCCAAAATTAACAAAGATGATCATGATCATACCTGATCTAGAAGAAGGTAGTGTTTAATTGACCGCAGCCTTCCCGTTAGATCATACTAAACATAAAAACACATTTTACCATCACAAGTTGGATATTTTAACAATAACTATTGCAAAAGTATTAGAATGTAAGCTGAGAAACTTATCACCATATTATATTAAAACTCACCTTATCATTAATGAGATTCAAGAGTTCACTGCTAGCAAAATTATAAGCAGCCTTAATACATTCAAGATAATGATGATTTGATCCAAAACTCATAAGTTTTGAGTTTTCTGATGGAGGGACCTAATGTAAAAAGTAGCTATATTCAGTGAAACAATGACTTTTAAAACAATAAAATATTTTTAATACCAACATCTGATCTTAAGCCAAGGAAAACAAAAAATTAATTCTACAAACACAACAGTGACAAACCTGAACATTGTGCCCACATTCTCTCATGACATTTAAATATTTTCCTGTCGTCAAAATTGTCCCTGCAATATTTGCAAGGAAACTAGGAATTCCATCTTTAAGGCTGTAACGCTGCCGCCAATACTTAGCTTCATAATCCTGGGTGAGACTCTCCTATAGAGAAATTAAACTGAGACTATATGAAAAACAAGTTTTGATATTTTGGGCAGTTATTCATGATGATGATGGTGATCTACCTTCTGAAGAGATTTGTCCTCTGCGATGAAAAATTCACCATAAGGATCATCTATTACACCTTCATAAACCCATCTGCAGTATTGTTCAATACCCAAATTAGCAAGAAAATTAAATCCTAAATAGAGTAGACTAAAGCTTAATAACAAGAGCAGTCAGCACTATGATAAATTTTATATGAAAGTGCTAAATAATTTTTTTTACAGCACCAAAGGCCAACATTTGGGTTGACTGATGTTCATTTATCAACCAATCTAGGAAACAAAAAAGTCTTCCTCGTATTCATAAAACAAAATAGAAATTAAGGGTAATTGACCAACAGAACAAATAAAACAGAATTTGATGCAAAAACACTGGGCTTAGTGGGAAAACAAGCTTGAATGCACTGTTCACGTAGATTGAATACTATTCAATAGTATACAACAGGTCATTTGACCAAATGAGGGGATGGGAAAGAAGATTGGACAATATGACTAAGGTCTCTGCAAGCATCAAGATTATGTATTGACGGGGAATGAGAGGGAAGGAAGGCTCCTTTTTGTATGATAAAGGGAATGGGATGAGAAAGAAAACAATGATCTTCCACTCTTATGCCAAAAAATATACCTCTAATTTTGGGTTATTTTAAATATCCAAACCAAAGAAAAGACAATAATTACTTAACCAACACCCACCTCAATTTTCGACATTTCTACTTTGTTCCTTCAAAATCTTCCATTCTCTAAGATCTATACATGCCCAAAAACTAAAAAAATATGCAACCACGGATGGTGCTTTTCCATGGAAGCTTGGTGCCAGACTAATTTGATCAATAAAAGGGTAATATATGTCCGTCAGTATGCGGCTGTAATTATTGAATACAGCCATTGACTAATATAAGTTTTACTAGTATCACTTGTGAAAAAGATACAGATAAAATTATAGATACATTATCAGAATTGATAAAAAGAATTAGAGAAAGCAACCTATATATTTCATAGGGAAGGATGAAGAGCAAGGAGACACCTTTCTAATATGCTCATGTAAGCACTACTTGCACATTGTGTCATTTTCTCCAGCATCAACCTCACAGCATTGTCCCCAGCCATAGCCTTTGCCTACATACAATAGAAGCCATAGTAGAGAGAATTAAGAGCTTAAAAAACTTACTCATGAAACCAAATGAAATGTTAAATTATACAGAGAATGGTAACAATTGCAAGGGAATTTCATTACCTGGCTCTGCAGTAAGTTAAGAACAGCTGAACCAGAAATGTTGTTGACCGAAGCCTTTTGTATGACCGTGGATAATGCCTGCATTGACCTCATCATGGGCTGAAAAATATCATTGAAATAACCATTAGAAAGCATTTGGCAAATATTTACATGAACTCAAGAGAGATAAATCCGTACCTGACAATAGAACCACAATCCTTGAAGGGAAAGTCTCCCAAGCCGAAATTGGTGTTCAAGCTGAGCCACCATAGCTTGGTAATCCTGGTAAAGATAACCCCATGATGATAAAAGTATGTTCTTATTAAAATAGTGTATTTTAATCAAAGAAATATGATTTTACAGAACTGCAACAAAGGAAACCATCGACACTCTGTTACTAATTAATGCCAAGTACAATCAGTTTAGCTTGCTCAATCTAATCATTTCTAAGTTGGAATATCATCACAAAGCACCAACTCCAACACAAAAGGCAGAAGAATACAGAACGACATGGCAATCAACAGAGTCTACCTAAAAATGACCACTTGTAGATTTACTCTAATGACAGTTTTACACTAAATTTTATAGCCAGGTTTGGCTGCTTCCAAATATAATAATATATGGCAGACAATAACCATATCTGGTACTCACCCCCCTCCCTTCATTTTTGAGTTCTCACCTCTGCACGCTTTCTTGTTAATTAATTTCACCTTTGTATTTTTTTGTTTAGAAATGAGGAACAGGAAATTGTTCCCAATACTAAGCTAAGGTCAAGCATGACTGAAATCCATTTTTATTACATTGAGATACTCTATTGGGAGGGAAGGCATTGGCACAATGGCAAGTATCAATACTTGGACTTTAAGACCTAACTAAACTCAACAAAATTAGTTTGAGTTAAGGATTTCCCAAGCTATGTGTGCATTAAATTGGTCATATTTACGGTCGATGTAGGGTCTCCACATGCCCCCTCCCACCCAAGACAACACATCTGAAGATCAGACGATGCATGTTGCCCAATAACAAATTCCCTCTAGCCTAGGAAGTAGGAATTGACATCTAGAGTGTAGGCAAATACAGGTTGTCCAATAAAAAGTTCAGGACAGGCTTTGATAATCTTGGATTTAGAGCTTAAAGATTAACTCCATTGTATAAAAGCCGACTTATAAAGCAAAGACTACCCAAGCCTTACAAAAACTAAATTGGTCATATATTTCTAATTGATACGTAATTTCAAGTTTAGGAAGCATCCTCACCCCTTGCAGGAATAAAGCTAACTGGTTGAGTATATCTACCCTTTCCAAACCACACTAGATAGGAGCCTCATGGATTGGTTTACTTTTTGGTAATAATTTGTTGAATTTCACATTAAAATAACTAAATGTATTCTATTGACACCTCAATCTAAATGTCGGATGAAAATACTCAGACCTTGTGGACATAGAAAACACAATACAAGAAACATTAAAAACATGGCCCAACAATTGCCTATTTCCAGCTACAGATACACACATATATAAAGAAACAATCAACCACTTCATGCAGAATGTAAGACCAACTGACTCACTATTCAGGAAAACCTACGAGAAGAAGAGCCCTCAATGCAGCAGAAAAGGCATGATTAACCAGACCATTCTGAAACTGAGACCTTGACTCCACAAATTGGTCAATCAACAAAAAACTCTTGCAAAGGGGGAATATCCGTTTTGCCAATTCCTGCAATATACAAACTGTCTCAGAAACAGTTACATGAAGTTCATCATCAACATTGTTCATAATCTAAAGTTACACTATTACAGAATAGTTCTATTATACGTTCCACTTGCTTTAGCTTCCCCCTTTGTGTCTTCATTGCATCCACAATTTGGGGGCCCAATTACAATCGCAGGTTAATGATGGTGAAAACTTAAAATCATTATTGCTAGAAAGAAATAAGATACCTTTTTATTTAACTTCTGCCAAAAACTAAGATATAAATTTCAGTAAAAGAATGCATTGTTTGAATTATAATATAGATGCTTCACATTCCGTAACAGTAGTCTATGGCACTAAAATAATAACATTTGCAAGTTACAAATGTTGAAAGAAAGTGCTAGTTACAACACGATACTGTACAAATTGAACATCATATAAAGTTGAGTAAAGAGCACTTCCAATTTGACTTGGATAGTTTGCAACTGAAAAATGCCAAGGTTGAACACCTAATGTTGAAATTGCAGCTCAAAATATGGTCACAATATCATGATAAATCTCACCTGGAGGGCCAAATCCATTGATGGGTCAACCAGGAAAGAAATATCATCATTCTTTCCATGAACTGTTTTTATTAAGATGTACCGACCTTCAATGCCAACCATGGCCGAGAGCACATCATCAATAACAATAAGCTCCTACATTTCAGGAGAAAACAAAACACATAGCTGAAACTTACACAATAAATGCTTACACATTAACAGTAGTTTGAAATAAAAACTTACACAAAGTAGAATTTATATATATTATCACACGCATGGATACACAACAACTAACAAATTAAATCCTACTTCTCTTAAGTTGCGCATGGAAACAGATTCAGTCATTTGGCACTTGCTACTACAAAAATTCTTTATCACAAAAAATTTCAAGAACAATTAAGAAAACTCCATCACTCAGCACTAAGAAAACCAACATTCTCTGAATCCCTAGCACCTTAACACACAAGCGTTATTAAAACAAAAACAAAAACACAAAAATTCCAGTGTTTTTAATTTTCACATTTAAAATTTTCCCCTCACGTTAGGTCAAAATTGTCCACAACATCAGCCGATCCACGCAACAAACAAATTCCAGCGAGAACAAAACCTGACGATACAGCCAAGACCTAAACAGAACTCCGCAACCAATCACAACAAATGAGAGAGAAGCACACACACAACGTAAAGCAATGGATCGAGCAATGCTTCTCTCTACATTACGAATTCTAGTTGATTTAGTTACGAAAATCGATCGAACAATGCTTTTGTCTAACATTGAGAATTCGAGTTAATTTAGTTCCGAAAATCAACACGCGAGCAATCAAATAGCAGGAATAGGTGAAGAAATGAGAATTACTTGAACCGATGGAGAGTAGCATCCTATTGGTTTTTCGAAGTTGGCGACGGTGGTTTGGTTCATTGCAGAAGAGAGTGTAGATCGGAGAAGAAAAAAAGAGTGAAGAAATGCGAGGAAAAAGAGTGGGGAGAGTTGTGGGACAGAATGAAGTTTAGTTAAGGGTTCCTTTTATATATATACCCACTTCTTTGTTCACTCTGGTGTTTTGAATTTGAATTTTGTATAAGCCATGCAGAGAAAAATGGAGTTCTGGACTAAGAAGTTTAAACCAGAAATCAACCTTTTAACCATAACTTTTATTACATGTTTGGCTTCATGAAGAGGAATAAGATTTTAAAATTTAATAAATTGAAGAAAGAGCAAAAAACTATTTTTATTTTAGAAATTCCGTTCTCTCTTAAATTAAATAGAAAATCAAATGTTATTTATTATATTCATTTAATTAAATAAGTTTTTGGTACAAAAGACATTGATATTTTTGAAATTTGTATATGTATTATATTATCACATTATATGTAAAAGTTAAGTTAATTTTTTTTTTCAATTTTTATATCGGTCATAATTTTGTTTTTTTACGGTCTCAATTTTCATCAATTTTATTCATTTTAATTTTTTTTCTAACACCGTTTAAATTATTCTCGGCAATGAACAATAACCGTCACGTGTCACTTTGAGATTTTTTTTTATTTTATTTTTTTAATATATTTTAATGTCTACGTGTCAACCAAACAACATGTCACTTATCACTTTGTGGGTTTTTAATTTTTTTATTATTTTTTTAAGTTTTTTTTTTTAATGTGCATGTGTCAACACAACCGCGTGTCACGTTTCAAAGTCAATTTTCTTTATTTAATTTAATTTATATATTCGTTGTTTTTATTCAATTTAGTTCTAATCTTATTTAAAATTGTGCAATTTTGTCCCTCTCCACCAAATTTAATTTTTGTATAAAAGTTATAATGATGTTTTTATTAAAATTCATATTTTTTATTAATTTCTTTTTAAGGTTACTATTAGTTTAAAATTAGAACAAAAATTTTAAACATAAAGACTAACATCATTGATCTAAAATTTTAAAATTAGTCTTTATCCTTCGGATTTTCGTTTTAATTTTCAACTAATTGTAATCTTAAAAAAAAATATTTAATAAAAATGTGAATTTTAACAAAAACATCATTATAACATTTATATAAAAATTAAATTTGGTCCCAATTTTGAAGGGACAAAATTGCTCAATTTTAAACAAAATTATGACTTAATTGAACAAAAATAACAAATATAAGGACTAAATTGAATAAAAATATGGGTTAAATATGTTTTTGGTCCCTTAACTTTCGGCGAATTTTGGAATTAATCCATTTTGAAACTTTAGACCAATTTAGTTCTTCATCTTTCGAAATACGTGGATTTAGTCCTTTTAATCAAATTTTGTTAGGTTTATTTGATGTTTCGTACGCAAGTTCAAGCTTGTATTAGAGTTGTTTATATTGTTTGACACATTTTTGCTTTAATGTTAAGTCAAATACTATTATGAACGGCTTGAAATGTTAAATAAACTTAACAAAATTTGATTAAAAGGATTACATCCACGTATTAATTTCGAAAGATGAAGACTAAATTGGTCCAAAGTTTTGAAATTGACTAATTCCAAAATTTAATGAAAGTTAAGAGAACAAAAACATATTAAACCCTACAAAAATTGACTTTAACATGTGACACGTTATTGGGTTGACACGTGGACATTAAAAAATTTTAAAAAAAATTTTAAAAATTTAAAAAAAAAATTTAAAAACCACGAAGTGACAGGTGGCACGCTGTTGGGTTGACACGTAAACATTATTTTTTTTTTTAAATTTTGAAATTTTAAAAATTAAAAAATAATATAAAAATCACAAAGTGACACGTGACCGTCAGTGTTCATTGTCGTTAATGATTTAAATCGTGTTGGTGAAAAATGATCAAATTGAACAAAATTGACGAAAATTATGACCTATCTAAGAAAAAAATAAAATTATAATTGATTAGATAAAATTGGGCGAAAATTGGAAAAAAAAAAAAATTTAACCTGAAAGTTACAAGTTTCAGGATGGAATTAGTTGATTAATTAAATTTTAGATATTAAAAACACTAAATTTTCTTTAAAAGTATTAATTTTGAAAAAAAAAGTTAAATTTCTGAGTTATCAAAACTTATTTGACTTGTAATTTTACTTACTTATTAATTTGTTATTTATAATTTTATAATTTTGGTTGATTTATTTTTTTAATTTAAACCCAGCTTTTATAGAGTTTATAACTTTTTGTTCAGTCTTTGGTTTTATATATTTATTTTTCATATTTTGATTGATTAAATTATTCTTGAAGTTTCTTAAATAAATATATTAAATATAATGTTCAATTACATTAAAATGAAGAAATAAAATGTGCGTAAAAATTAAGTTGTATACCAAAATTACATATTGTTAAAATATAAAGTCCAAAATCTATGAATGAAATTAAAAAAATAAAACTGCAACAAAGGGTGACTTAGAGTGTGTAACGTCCCAAAATCTGCTATCATAAGTCATTAACCCAACAAAGGGTCTACACAAATTCTTCAACTATTTTAAACAAACCCAAATCGTAGTAGTGTAAGGTCTGTATCTACTTGTTCTTGAAAAACAATACAAAATATCTTTCTCAATTTTCTGAATTGATTCAGCTTTGCTTAAATTATCTTATACTTAACTCCTTTCTTTCATCTTACTTAAAATATTCATTTTACTACATCATAACAAAACCAACATATCATTATTCATACTTAAACATATTATAATACAATAACCCAGACATTCCAGGCCAACACTAATTATCATGATTTCATATATTATCATATATTCATATGACATAATATTAATTAATATTTCCTTGTAAGATAATGAACAAAATTTTAAAACAATTTCTATTCATAAATCAAAAAAAGTTGATTTAGCATAATCATGTCATCTCTTATAAAGAGAACTCAACGATCCATCATAAAAAATAGTCTAATAACATTTACAATATCTTCACATTAAAAATTAAATTTCTTCAATTTATTTAAACACTAATTCTACTTAAAAATCATAATTTTATACAATATACATACTTCAACTCAAATCTCAAAATTTTCCGTTATATGATCTCTAACAATTCTCAACTCTTAAAACTCATTTTCCACAACAATAAAAAATTATCGATATACACTTTTTTTCTAAATTCAAACTAAAATCGAATATAAGTGTCTAACAACTTGTTAATACATTTATTAAAGTAATAATGTTCTCAAATTTGAAGAAAAAAAAAAACTAAATTAGAACAATCATGTGAGATTGATTTCTCTAACCGCAAACCTCCAATTGATGATCTCAATGGTCAAAGTGAAGAACCATATTTCACACACTAGCTCTCAAAAGTTCAGCCCAATCCAATAATAAATGAAGCAAGAATCTCAATTTTAATAAGGCAGCTTAGAAACATAAATAAGATGGTATCCAACATCATATACACGGAGACCAATGCCCCTTCTATAGTGCTTAACATTTTTTATGTGACAATGTCTCCACTATCATGATGATGCTCAGCAGGTTCTACCCAACACCCAGTGGTTGAGATATTAAGCTCATTGTCTTAGTAGCACCTAACAGTTTCCTTCCAAGGCCCAACGATAACACAAAAAATAAAAACTACAACAAATTTATCTAACATAAATTTTAGTGATTTTTGAAATTAGTCTATTTTCAAAAATTTTTACCAATTTAGTCATTTATCTTTAGAAATGCGTGGATTTAGTCATTCTTACCAAATTTTGTTAAGTTTATTTGATATTTTAAACACGTTTTATGATAATATTTGAGTTAACATTGAAGCGAAAATGTGTCAAATGGTGTAAACAATTCAAATACTATCATGAAATGCACTTGAAAGGTCAGATAAACTTAACAAATTTTGGTTAAAAGGACTAAATGCATGCATTTTTAAAGATGAATGACTAAATTGGTCAAAATTTTTTAAGATGGATTAATTTTAAATTTCACTGGAAACTTGAGGGACCAAAAACATATTTAACCATAATTTTTTTATGAACATAAAATAATTAATTATTATATGTTTTTTCATATCCTGAATTTAATTATGATTATAAATTTTTCTTTTAGCAATTACATTCATCAATATATGATAATTTTTTTTTGTCTTAAACTTTTTCTCTTTTTAGATAGGTACACACTTAAAAAGAATGAAAGAATAATTTTATTTCTTAAAAATAATATAAGAGAAACTACATATGTAAAATAAAAGTAACACAAATTCAATTTTTTCATTTATTATAATAATTATTTATTTATTTTTATTTTATTAATAACAATAATTAAATATATTATTTTAATTCCTCAAACATTATTAGTCAAGCCGTCACTTATTCCAATCGTAAAGTGGATTGTTTAAGATTGACTCTTAATAGCAAATATATAAGCAACTTGATATGTTATCATATAGTAATTAATTAAGTTGAACTTGCTTATTTAAGTGATATTTAAATAGTAGTGTGTTTTTGTCATTTAATGTTGGAATAGGCTTTTCATTATTATAGTTGACTTGTTACACTAGATGATAGTAGAATGAGTTTGATGTTCTCCCATTTCTTTAGGTATTATTCGACAATTTTGATGATCAGAAAAAAAAAAAATGTGAGAAGGCATAACTCATAGCTACATTATTCGTGTCATATATCAATCCTACTCGATCATCACCACAACAAATTTTAATCTATTTTGGTTCAATTTTAATTCATATTTTAATCATTCTTTAATCATCTATTTTAATTTTTTTAATAATATGACATGATAATTAAAAAATAATTAAAATAGTAAATTAAAAAAAATTGATCAAAATATATTATTCCAACAAATTAATCTTTTATGCTTTTCGTCGTTTTGTGTAGCATTCATTCTGTAGTTTTTATTTATATTTTTATTATTATTTTTAAATATTAAATAATTGTGGAAATATTAATAAAGTATTATCAAGTATTCAACATAATCTAGAATGTGTTCTTTAAATTTTTTTCAAATCTAAAAATGCCCAAAATGAATTTATTTGAAGACTCGATCATAAAAAATGAATTATGTGAGAATATATCTATTCTCCCTAAAAAATTAGGAATCTTTCTTTTCCTATATTACTAAAATAATAGGAAAAGAAAATCTTACCTTACATTCCACATTAATATTAGGATACTTCATGACTTCCTCTCAATATTTTTTTCCTTCAAAAATTCTCAGTTATTTTTCTCTAATTCTAACAAAGAAAAAAAATAGTTGTATTAAAAACAATAAACCAAAAAAAAAAAAAAAACACTCATCTTACATTCCACATCAATATTAAAACACTAAAATCACATACTCTCAAAATATTTTTTTCTTTACAAAAATCTCAATTATTTTCTCTAATTATAAAAAAATAATAATATAAAACAACTGTAATAAAAATAATAAACTACACTTATATTAATTTCAATTGGTTGTTTCGATCTTTAATTTTTTTATAATTTCAATTTGTTATTTTTTTAATTATTTGTAATTTTGATTGTTAGTTTCCTTTTTTTATAATATTAATTTTTTATTTTATTTTCTAAATTATCCCTAATTTTCAGTTAATTATTTATAGTTTTCGTTTAAACATGGCATATTAAAATAAGAGGAAACACGTAATACTCAAGATTAAATTAGAATAAAAAAACGAAAAATACTCATAATTTAATAAAGTTGTGAGTAATAACAAAAACTAAAATTATGAAAAAAATGAATTTTATTAAATATAAATACCAAAATTTCTAAGAGATATTATTAGAGACCAAAGGTTTTCATGATCTGGATTTGGGTATTCTTCCCTCTCCTAGATATTTTTTTCCAACATAAAGCCTAGTTTTGGAGATCAGAATAATGATTTATTTGTTTTAAATTTCATTTACAAGTACAAAAAGTGGGTCAATGGTTTCCTATTGTTAATGTATGGAAGGAAGAAATTTCCACAACGTAGTTGCGGGGTGTGTGAGTGTGTGATTGATTGGCCTTACTTTTAGTCAAGGTTGAGTAGGTCTAGCTCATGCATTCAGCAAAGACAAAGACTTTCACCACCATCATAGTGCATTCCTTTGTCGTTGTTTTAATTTCTACTTATCATCAATCAATAAGCCTGACTAAGTGTAAGGACCAAGTTGATTCTAACCATGGCTTCCCCTTTGCTTCCTTTTCTCTTCCTCTCAATGATTCTGTTACCCTTTCAACTCATCAGTGTTGCAGCCCAAACCAAAAACAGCTTAGTTATTGGTGATTCTCATACTGCAGGAAAAGCCACAACCCCATGGCTGGTTTCATCACCTTCTGGTGACTTTTCCTTTGGTTTCCTCCCACTTAAGGACTCTCCTGATAATTTCATACTTTGCATTTGGTATGCAAAGATTCAAACCAACACCATAGTTTGGTTTGCCAATAGGGACAACCCTGCACCAAAGGACTCAAAGGTGGAGCTTACAGCTAATGATGGGTTGGTGCTTACTGCCCCAAATGGTGACCGGTTATGGAATACTGCAACCAGTTTTAGAGTTTCTAAGGGTTCGTTTAATGACACTGGCAACTTAGTGCTTCAGGATGGTGACTCCAACAGTGCTTGGGAGAGTTTCAAGGATCATAGGAACACCTTACTGCCGTATCAGACTCTGGAAAGGGGCCAAAAGCTTTCTTCTATGCTTAGGGAGAACGATTTCAACAGGGGCAGGTTTGAGCTATTTTTCCAAAACGATGGTAATCTTGTGATGCGCTCTATAAATTTACCATCTGGGTATTCTAATGAAAACTACTATGAAAGTGGAACCTTCGAATCCAACACTTCTGGTGCTGGGACACAATTGGTGTTTGATAGCTCAGGAGATATGTATATTTTGAGAGCGAACAATGGAAGGTATAATTTGTCAGATGAAGGTGTTGGGGCATCTACCACTCAATTTTACCTTAGAGCAACTCTTGATTTTGATGGGGTGTTCACGCTCTATCAACATCCTAAGGGTTCTTCTGGCAGTGGAGGTTGGACCCCAGTGTGGTCTCATCCAGATAATATCTGTAAGAACTATCTTGCTGGTGCAAGTAGTGGTGTTTGTGGATATAATAGCATATGCAGTTTAAGAGAAGATAAGAGACCAACTTGTCAGTGTCCAAAATGGTACTCACTGGCTGACCCTAATGATCCCAACGGTAACTGCAAGCCAGATTTTATACAAGAATGTTTTGTAGATGATCTTAGTAACAGAAAGGATCTATATGATTTTGAGGTGTTGATAGATATTGATTGGCCTCTTTCAGATTATGAGCTTCAAAGACCCTTTAGTGAAAACCAATGCAAACAATCTTGTATGGAAGATTGTATGTGTTCTGTTGCCATTTTCAGGCTAGGTGACAGCTGCTGGAAGAAGAAGCTGCCACTTTCGAATGGTAGAGTTGATGCCGCGCTTAATGGTGGAAAGGCCTTCATGAAAGTGAGGAAGGACAATTTCTCCTTGACTAGTCCAACAACAATCGTTTTGAAGAACAACAGGAATACTTTGATTTTGGCTTTGTCAGTGCTTTTGGGTAGTTCTGCTTTGCTCAATCTCATATTAGTCTTTGCAATCTGCTTGAGCACTTCCTATGTTTTCCGGTACAAGAAGAAGCTCAGAAGAGTTGGCAAAACTGACACTACTGTGGAGACCAACTTGCGTTGCTTCACTTATGAGGAACTTGAAGAAGCCACTGAGGGCTTTGACAAAGTGCTAGGGAAGGGAGCTTTTGGCGTTGTGTATGAAGGAGTAGTCAACATAGGTTCCGTTACTCGTGTGGCTGTGAAAAGATTGAACACTTTTCTCTTGGAAGAGGTTCAGAAGGAGTTCAAGAATGAACTGAATGTCATTGGCCTCACACACCACAAGAACTTGGTTCGCTTACTTGGATTTTGTGAGACTGAATCAGAAAGGATACTTGTTTATGAGTACATGAGCAATGGCACTTTAGCAAGTCTTCTTTTTAATGTCGAGAAACCAAGTTGGAAATTGAGGCTACAAATTGCATCTGGAGTTGCTAGAGGACTTCTATATTTGCATGAAGAGTGCATCACACAGATTATCCATTGTGACATAAAGCCTCAGAACATACTCCTTGATGATTACTATGTTGCAAGAATTTCAGACTTTGGATTGGCCAAGCTTTTGAACATGAATCAGAGCAGAACCAACACTGCAATAAGGGGAACAAAAGGGTATGTTGCACTTGAATGGTTCAAAAACATGCCAATCACAGCTAAAGTGGATGTCTATAGTTATGGGGTGCTGTTGCTTGAGATAGTTTCATGCAGAAAAAGTGTGGAATTTGAGTTAGAAGATGAATCCAAAGCAATCCTAAGTGAATGGGCTTATGAGTGCTACTCTGCAGGTGCTCTTGATGCCTTGATTGAGGGTGATAAAGAGGCATTGGATGACATGAAGACAGTGGAGAAGTTGGTGATGATTGCTCTTTGGTGTGTGCAAGAGGATCCTGGTTTTAGACCAACCATGAGAAATGTGACACAGATGCTTGAAGGTGTTGTTGAAGTGGAAGTGCCACCATGCCCCTCACAAGTTAGTGTTCAATATTCCCTAAACTAATCAGTTGTTGCTAATCCTACCTGTGTTATCTAGATTCTAGTGTGAACTGTAGGATTTGCAGATATGTATGTTTATCTGTTTGAAGCTTTCTGATTTTTCAGCATTAACTACTTTGGGGTTTATGATCAATTAACCCTTTTGTATTAACTAGTTTGATAAGCCAGTTGTTCTGTTTTAGATTGAGGAAGTGTAAGTAACTTAAATATGCCATATGAGCAAAAGAAATAAAGCAGAGACTATCATATTATACTCAGTATTCCACACTCAGATCTTACAGTTTTACAAGGTTCTCAAATAGCAGTTCTTATCAGAATTCTAAATATTTTTGTAAGAGCACATAAAAACTAAACAACATATACAAAACTTTCTTTCCCATGAAATTAAGTATCAGTATTATACTCCTCTAAACCTTGGCTCTAATCTTCATTATTGGAAGTATCACTGCAATTTATTCTCCTCTTGCAACCTTTCCCTTTTAAATGGAACAAAGAATTGTTATTGGAGACCATTTACCAGTAAGTTGTAAAGACAATCTAAAACAATTACAACACCATAAAAACTAGTAACTAAAGGGAACTTACACACTCACCCGAATAATTTGCAGAAAATGGAGAATGTAATTATACTTTCTGATGTGGAAATAATTGAACAAAGTCACTGCAAGAACATGTACCTACAGAAATGCAAAATTTGTCTGAAATACACGTAAATATGCGGAGAAGACACGTAATCAGTATTTCGTACCTTTGAGCTCAAACATCACTGAGACATTTCTACAAACACTATAATCTCAATAAATGGGGAAACACTAGAAATTTTACTGAAATTGATCCAGTAAATAAAGCTAAATCGTCTATAAAACTTAACAAAATTTTACTAAATAAATTTTCACACCATCTTTACTTAAACTTTGTTTAGCTTAATAGAAATCATGAGAAAATAAAGAGATATAGAGAAAGGAGTAGAAATAGAATGGAGATAAAGAAACGGGTGGTGTTCGGTACAAAGAAAAATGGGTAAAAAGATGAAATAAAAAAGAAACGCATTTTTTCATAATAAAGTAGATAGTCGCATGTGTATATCGATGCAGAATAATCTATTTTCAAAAATAAAAAAATAGATTATTAGCTTTGAGAATCAATTATATTATCCAAAACACTTACAATGAAAATCAACAATGTTGATTATAAACGTCCAGCACAATTTCAAATTCGATTTTAAAATTAACATTATCATATTATCTATGATACATTGATATTTTTACAGTGAAAAACATCAACACAATTTTTTCAATCGGCAAAGAAAATATTATATAAACTGGTACTTGTATAGAAAATTAAAATACAAACAATAAACAAACACCAAAAAAAAAAAAAAAAATTATTATTATCTTTTACAATATCTTTAAAATAATTCACAGATTTCTTCAAGTGATTATTCAACTCCCCTTTTTTTATTTTTCCACGTCTAAGTGGGCCATTTTAATAAAGGAAAGCTTGATGGAAGGGTTAATGTTGACCAACTCGGTAGTAAAGACTCACAAATTCAACCAATCAAACTTTCTTTTTTCTTTTTTCTCGAAAAAATTGAGAAAATTATTTTTTAGAAAGAAAAAAAATTGAAAATTTTAACGTTATGGTTTTATTTGCTTTTTGATTAAAAATATATCTAAACTAATATAAAAATTAAATAAAAGCAAGCTAAAACTTAACCATAAGTTTAACTTCAACTAGTGTCATCACTAAACAACCCTAAAAAAGTGTTATGGTTTTACTAAACAAATGATAGCTTTTACATCTACTAATTAACACTAACTAGACATTTAAATGGATATATTTTTTACCTTAAACTAATTAATACTATGCACACATAAAATTGTTTTTTCTAACTAAATAATGATTAACTCTATAAAAGTTAAGTTAATTAAGAGCATGTTCAAACCAACTTTTAATAAGATTTTTCATATAGTTTTTTGAATTTGAACCAACTTCTAGTAGAGCATGTTTGAATTTTTCATATAGTTAATTAAGAGCATGTTTAAACCAACTTCTAGAAGACAAACTAATTTTTTATTTAGAGGTTTTTTTTTCTTTCTAAAACTAAAAAAGCTTGTTTAAATGGGTTCTAAAATTATGTTTGACAATACTTTTTTCTACGAATTAAAATTATTTAATTTATAAAATAAAGTATAGAAACTCTATCGTATTAGCTTCTCTCCTCTCTTTTTTTTCAACTTATAAGATAATATTTTTTTTTCTCTAAATGTTTATGAGGATTCCCACACCAGTGCAGTGCAGGAAAGGCTTTTGGCCTTGGTTATTTTCATCATTTTGCCTCGGTTTTAGACTCGAGGCATATTGAGATGAGACCAAAAGAAGCAACCTTTGGTCTCGGTTGCAAAGGAACCGGAGCCATAGAGGGACTTTTTTGCTTCGGGTATATGAGAACCAAAGCCATCTTCACGCACCAGCTGCAACTACTTTCAACCACCGCACCACCAACCTGCAACAACGCACAGAACAACAGCATCGTCGGCGTGCAGTCCACCATGGAGGGTCTCAATGCCATCGGCGGAGGTCACAGCAGAGGCACCCGCGGCTGAGAAGGCTTCACCCTCGATCTGGTGAGCGGCGGCAAAGGCTTCGTTGGATGAGAAAGTGTCGTAGCGTTTGGAGAGTACGGAGGGGAACCGGCAGCGACGCATCCTTCTCTTCCTTCCTCCCCAACGCGAGATAGGGGCGGCTCCTTGCTCGCGTGTCCACATGATAGTGCTGATCTCCCTCACGGCTGCACGGCCTTGCCCGCCGGAGACTATATCAACGATTCCAGCCGTCGCCGGCGTCCACACCATTCATCTCCAATCCTTGATCCTTTGCTTCCGCGAGAGAGAAAGGTGCCCAAGACTCTGCGGCTCGTCACCACGCGACCATCACTCCTCCGTTCACGCGACCACACTCCCGTGGAAAAATAGTGTTTTTAAAGGGTTTGAAAATTAAAGGGAGGAAGAGAAAGAGCACCCACACGTGAACCAGAGGAGAAAAATTTGGGTTGGCAGCAGCGGAGAGAGAGGAAAGAGTTGCAAAGGCGCAGAGAAGAAGAAGGGGGTTCGCGAAATTGAAACCCTAAATAAACCCTATGACTTCGGTTCCTTTAACAATCGAAGCCATTTTTTTGGCTTCAGGTCTTCTTAGACCAAGGCATATAATTCTCTTTGGCACCGGTTTTGGACAAACCGAGGCCTATAACTCTCTTTGGCTTCAGGTGTTAGTTGAACCGAAACATAAAACTTGGCTGAAATTGTAAAAATGTCACCGCGTCATTATATGCTTCGATTCCTAGCCAACCGAGGCATATAAAACGAGATGAAAAGAAAATTCTACACTAGTACCAAAATGACTTGTGGAGACCGGATGTAATCTTGAGGATAGAACCCATATACCTAATTCTGTTTTATAATAAAATAAAATATTAAACCTTAAAATTCATGGTTGCATAGACGTGTTTACTTTGGGTCTTTGCTTGTGCTAACCAAACAAATTAAATAGACTTTTTCACTTTCAAAGACGTGTCCAATCCATTGATAATAAATGAGAAAATCACAATCATGACATGTTAGATTTAATATTTTTTTATTATATGACATTATTTTAAAAAGTTTTTGTAATAATTTATTTTCAATACTCTTCATAAAATTTTATATTTTCAATGACATTCTTTTCAAAATTACTTTTAAGATAAAGAAATATATCTTTAATTTATTTTCTCGATCTATTTGATATTCTAATTTATATATATATATATATATATATATATATATATATATATATTTTAATTTATACCTATTTAATTTTTCCGTAATTAGATGATGTGATTTATCATGATGTTTTCATGTCTTCACTTATTAAAAAAATATAAGCTCTAGTAGCTGATATAAACTTAATATACTGATGTCTTAAACTTACGAAGATGAAGTAATTGGTTTATTTATTTATTTCAAGAGCATACTAGTATGAAACGAAATAAATGGTAGAAAAAGTGGAACACTAGTAGAATTCAATGGAAAGAAAAAGTGAAAGCAATAATAGTTTGTCCCATTGGTTCATTCGTGTTGGATACGTTCTAGATTTGGTTCATGTAGAAGAATGAAACACCACTATGAGAAAAACATTGCATGATTTACATAAACAAAATCTCAATGAACATATGATCCAATTAGTTTATTCTAACTAGTCATGGCTTCACCTCTGTTTGCCTTTCTTCTTTGCTCAATGGTGCTGTTACACATCTTTGCAGTAGCCCAAACCAGAAGCAACAAAATCTTTGATCACTCTCTTCTGAAAGAAACTAGCAAAGTCTCATGGGTAGTTTCATCTTCTGGTCAGATAAACCAGACCAGAAGAAACATAACTGTTGGTGATTCACTTTTTGCAGAAACAACTAGCAGCAACACCTCAACGTGGGTGGTTTCACCTCTTGGTCACTTTGCCTTTGGGTTTCTTCCACTTGAGAACACTAACCATTTCTTACTTTCCGTTTGGTATGCTAAGGTTCCTGACATGACTGTTGTTTGGTATGCAAATGGAGACACTCCTGCTCCAAAGGGGTCAAAGGTTGAACTCACTGGTGATGATGGGTTAGTCCTCACCGCCCCAAATGGTGAACAGTTATGGAAAACTAAGAGTCTTGGTGGTAAAGTTTATCAAGGGTTTCTAAAGGACAATGGAAACTTTGTGCTTGTGGATGAGAATCATCAAGGTGCGTGGGAGACTTTTAAGCATCCAAGGGACACCTTGTTGCCCACACAAACTCTTGAAAAAGGTGAGAGGCTTTCATCAAGATTTCTAGAGGCAAATTACTCAGAAGGAAGGTTTGAGATGATGTTTCAAATGGATGGTATTCTTTCCATTCATGCTTTAAACTCACCCTCTGGGTATGCCAATGAAAACTACTACGAAAGTAGGACTGAAGAGTCCAACACATCAAGCCCTGGAACTCGTTTGGTGTTTGAACCATCCGGGTATGTGTATGTTTTGAGGAAGAACAGTGAGAAATACAACTTGTCAACATGGAGTGGAGCCTCTACTACTACTGACGAATCTTACTTCAGAGCAACTCTTAATTTTGATGGGGTGTTTACACTCTATCAACATTCAAAGAGTTCGTTTGGGAGTGGTGGTTGGAGTGCTATTTGGTCTCAGCCAGATAACATCTGTCTCAGCAGACTTGCCACTGAAGGTAGTGGTGTTTGCGGGTTTAACAGTGTTTGTACGTTGGGGAGTAATCAACGGCCAAGTTGTCAATGCCCAAAATGGTACTCTTTGGTTGACCCTAATGACCCCTATGGTAGCTGCAAGCCAGATTTCATACAAGGATGTGCAGAAGATGAACTCATTGGAAATGCAGATGCAGCTGAATATGATTTTGAGGTGTTGGTAAACACAGATTGGCCTCTTTCAGATTATGTGCTTCTTAAGCCATTTACTGAAGAACAATGTGAACAATCATGTTTGGAAGATTGTATGTGTGCAGTTGCCATCTACAAATCAGGTAGTGATTGCTTCAAGAAGAAGTTGCCTCTTTCAAATGGTAGAGTTGATGTTGGACTTGATGGTGCAAAGACTTTCATCAAGGTGAGGAAAGATAATTTCTCTTTGGTTGTTCCACAAGCCAGAGTGAATGAGAATAGTAAGAGCTCATTGAGTTTGGTTTCTTGGGTACTTTTTGGAAGCTCTTCATTTCTCAATGTCATATTCATTGGGGCCTTATGCATGTGTTCTTTCTACATCTTTCAGTACAAGAAGAAGCATAGAGGAATTGAAAAAAATGAGAATGCCCTTGAAACTAACTTGCGTTGCTTCGGTTATGAGGAGCTTGAAAGAGCTACAAATGGTTTTCAGAAAGAGTTAGGAAGAGGGTCTTTTGGTGTTGTTTACGAAGGAGTCATAAACATAGGCTCAGAAATTCCAATAGCAGTGAAAAAGTTGAACACTTTGCTTTTCCAACAGGTTGAGATGGAGTTCAAGAACGAGTTACATGTCATTGGTCTCACTCATCACAAGAACTTGGTGCGGTTGATAGGCTATTGTGAGGCTGAAAAGGAAAGATTGTTGGTTTATGAGTACATGAGCAATGGCACTTTGGCAAGTCTTGTTTTCAATGAGGTGAAACCTGAGTGGAAACTAAGGTTGGAGATTGCATTTGGGGTTGCTAGAGGACTTGCATATTTGCATGAAGAGTGCATCACTCGGATTATCCACTGTGACATAAAGCCACAAAACATACTCCTTGATGAGTACTACAATGCCAGGATTTCTGACTTTGGATTGGCCAAGCTCTTGAAGATGAACCAAAGCAGAACCAACACTGCCATAAGGGGAACAAAGGGGTATGTGGCACTTGAATGGTTTAAAAACATGGCTATCACAGCCAAAGTGGATGTGTACAGTTATGGTGTGTTGTTGCTTGAGATCATTTGCTGCAGAAGAAATGTGGAAATGGATCTGGAAGAGGAAGAGAAGGCTATATTAACTGATTGGGCTTGTGATTGCTACTCAAGAGGGACTTTTGATCCATTGGTTGAAGATGATAAAGAGGCATTGGATGACAAAATGAACATGAAGAAGTTGGTGATGATTTCCATTTGGTGTATTCAAGAGGATCCAAGTCATAGACCAACCATGAGAAAAGTGACACAAATGCTTGAAGGTGTCGTAGAAGTCCAACCTCCACCATTCCCCTCACAACTTAGTAGACATTCTCAAAATTCATGAGTTCTTTTTATGTAACCTCAAGAAATACTGAAATAAAACATCTTTGGTTCACACCTATTTCAGTGTTTTCTTATTTACTTATTTTATGTTGTCTCGATTATATCTTAGAAGAATATATGATGTTTTCTCGTTTGCTTTTATTGTGTTATTTCCCATCATATTTCAGAATTATTAGCAATTCTGGGTTCTTTTGAAGAAATGCATACTTGTTATTTTAATTGGAGAATTGTTTGTAGCACTAATGCAAAATTAGCCTTCCACCACGTTACACGTTTTATGTGGGACTCAAAGGAAAACAACGAGGTGGTATTTTAGTAAATAAGTGGAACCTATTTACATATTTACATCTCTTACAAATTTTTACTACTAAATTTTAATAACTTTTTTTTTTATAATTCTATGTATCATTTTTTAAGTTATTTTTTGTTTTTTTACTTTTTTATTTTTAATATTTTAAAATTACTTAAAAAATGTCATCTAAAAAAAAATTATCAAAATTTAGTAGTTAAAATATATTGTGCTTACATTACACTTATTTAAATCTAACTTAAAATTGTTTAAAATTAGGGCTTCCAAATTTTTTCTTTCTCACAATTTCGACATGAATTTTTTCTTTTTCTCGTTTTCTTTCTATTATGATGATGTTATTCATGATTGTTTCTAGAGGTGTTAGAGGTTATGTTATTCATAATACTAATACATAACTGATTTTTACGTTTGAGTTCGTAATACTTTCTTTTAATTTGGGTAACTAATAAATTAAATATTTTAATTTAAGTTTCTTATGTTAAATAGTTTTATTATTCACATGTAGGTTAAATTGAAACGTGTAAACAGAATCTAAATTATTAAAAAAATGATATGTTTTAAATAACTTCTTTTGCACATTTTAATAGTGTAAATTATTATATGATAAAAGAATATTAATTATGATGATAAAAAAATAAGTTGAAAATTTGAACTACAATTTTAAGATATTTTAAAGATTAGTTAATAAATAACACAAAAATATAAATAAATTATTTTTTATAATTTTTTAATCATTCAATATGTGAAAAGAAGTGACTGGGTATTCAAATTAAATATTATATTGATAATCTAAAACTTTTTTAAGTTAAAATTAAAATCTTAATAATACTTAAAAGAAAGTAAAAAATGTTGTTTGGGCTTTTTAGCCCATTTCCGGGCCCATAATCCCCACAAAGCAGGGTAAAACCCTAGTTCATTTCGTGCGCGCTTTTCAGTGTTGAAGCTTTGAGCAGAGGCATCGGTCGTTCTTTCCTTCGCTCGCTCACTCACTCTCAGGAAGAGACAACACAATGAAGGTTTCATTTACAAGCCCTAATATTTGCCCAATTTTATCTCTTCGTTTTCTCGTTTCTTTGTTTCTCAATTCCCGCGTTTTCAATTTATCTTTTGCAGTTCAACATTGCCAATCCAACCACTGGCTGCCAGAAGAAGCTCGAGATTGATGACGATCAGAAGCTGTAATTTCTCCTCCTTGTTTTTTATTTTGGTTTTTAAATGTTCGGCGTTGCGTTTGTCTTCTTTCTCCGTGTTAAAAGATGCGTTTAGATGGTAATTTGAGTTGGAAATTCGTTAAATTCACTTACACGTTTGGCAGGGGTGTTTTCTGCAGTTAGTTACCTGGGGTAGCTTTCTATCCATCAATACTATATATAAGTTCTTCTATGTTGAGCTTTTTTTTTGTCTTTTTTTTTTTTTTCTTTGTGTTGGGTTGATTTTTTTTTTTTTAACTTTTATTAATGTTGTTTTTGTTGTTTTTTTTTTTTTAAATTTT
>Ga0099822_1000702_pt1 | contig 34070 bp, 13 predicted proteins | sample CowpeawhiteBW_FD_76839 | JGI IMG/M metagenome (GOLD analysis project Ga0099822, IMG submission 76839) | Root nodule microbial communities of legume samples collected from California USA - Cow pea white BW | ecosystem: Host-associated > Plants > Roots > Nodule | place: USA: California | collected... | reverse complement strand
TATTACACGTACTTGTTCAATCGACCGGTATGCCATCGAGGGTTCGTGTCGCTCGACCAGGTGCAACCGATGGGCCGGTGGGCATGAACATGATTTGTTCATGACTTACTTGTTTAACCGTTTGACCGAGAGTCTTATAGTTTAAAGATCGCCCGGTTAGTTGATTGAGCCCATTCGACCGATGGTCTAACAACTTATTCTTAGGCTGTTTGACCGTTCGATGTAATAGTTTTTCAACATTGGCCGATGGGCCTAAGAATTAGATTTGGCCGCTTGACCGAGGGACATATAGTACAAATATGATAGATAATAACGGGTATAGGAAAGGACCATAGTCTCTAATTAAAGCTTATTAAGAATTAAAATATCGTAATATTCATTACACAAAGAACTAGACTGGTACAATTTTATAATTTAGACAAATTTAATTAATTGTATAAAATATATTAGAAAAAAGTGCATTAAAAAGTATGATGGCATTTTTTTAAAATTTACTTAACAGTAATAATATAATAGATGGAAAATCCCTCTTGCTAACAATTTCCATTTTCATAGTTTCAATTAAATTAGATTTTCAACTTTTAAGGTACATTAAATATTCGCTTAATTCCAAATTTTGATCTTCAAAGTTTGATGTAGACTTATAGAATTTTATGAGTCATATTACAATATGAAATATTATGGGTCATATAATTATAGTATGAAATATTGTGGGTGTTGAGATTTTTGAGAGATTATAAAAAATATAAAAAATAATATATATATATATATATATATATATATATATATATATATGATAGATATAAGAGATATGTTAGAAGAGGAACTTGTTATTTTATTCTATTTTATTCATACTCTCTCTCTCTCTCTCTCTCTCTATATATATATATATATATATATATATATATATATATAACAAAATATAAGATATAAGTAATTCATCTTGATGAAGTTGAAGTAGACCAAAGCAATGTTACCTTCAATTAATTAGAAAATGTTATCAACATCAATGTCAACCTGAGTGAGTTGAAAGATTCCATCAATTATAAATCAAACTAAGATATTATTTACCTTTTGTCGCATTTTACAAAATAACTAATCGACAATCACACGTTAATGAATTGAAAACAATCCTCAAATAACTTGATGTGTTTTTTTTATAAAAATAAATCATAAAATTATTAATCCGATAATTTTTTTTAAAATGTAGATTTATGCGAAATACAGATTTAAATTAACAGAAACTTGAAGAAATGTAGTGAAGAAAGATGATGTTTCAATCAATCACCGAAAATAACGTTATCATGGTGAACATATCAAATTAAACTAAAATATATTAACAATTTGGGCCGTGCTGTAATTGATTTCCTTAAACAAAATTTCGAACGTTCTGGATGAAAAAGAATAATTGAAAAACAAAACTTATTTAACAGGGTAAAATTAAAAGGAAAATAAATAAAATAGCATAATTTCAACTATAGAAAAAATTATATATAGAAAAAGAAAAATGTCAACAAAGTGCTTAAAAAGAGTCCATACATTATTCAGGTATTATATTTATATATATCATCCACACAAAAGTTCAAATTCTTTCTTCCACTCTAAGAAAAAGCTTAACGGATTATTTATAAACTAATAAGCTATAAAAAAAATATATAAGTTAACAATCACAAAATTTATTAGCTGAATTTTTCTATCATATTAAAAAAAATCTTACAAATAAATAAATTTATTATGAATTCTATCGATTAAATATCGTAATAATCGTGTCGTAGAAGTCCTTACAAAAATTGACACACTAAAATAAGTAAAATGAGAAAATCCTTGATTAAAAAAAAATTATTAACTTGTCTAACAAAAAAAAAAAGAGACATTGCACCGTAAAATTGACTTTTAACCAAACTCACTCCTAACTAAAATATGTGACATACTTTTACATTCAAAAATTTATATATATATATATATATATATATATATATATATATATTCACATTTGTTTGATTAATTTAATGTTTTAGATTATAGTTACATGTTTAGCATTAAGGTGATAACGTCACCTTTTTTTAATTTAAACATTCTTCAATTGTGTTTTATTATTTTGTATATTGGATCTAACATTCTACACTTATGAAAATATAATTAAAATTTTAAATCAACGTATATAATATAAGCTACTTTCTTTTGCCCTAATTTATTGTTACAAAGTCTTCTAACTTATCACATGTATTTTTATGTCAAGATCGTCATAATCAAATTACAATCCATGATAATATTTAAAATATTTATACAGAAGACACATATTTATGTGATTGATTCACTTGTGATCCGTATATTTTTACGAATTCATATTCAGTTAATTCATTATGTATTTGCACATATAGATATTGCTAGGGATGGCAATACGAGCTGGGTTAGCCCGTTTAGGTCTGACTTATATAAGGTTTGCACATCGTGAGTTAGTCTGTTTCACTCCGCACAATTTATGCAGGCTGAAATCATTGACCTGCCCCGTACATCATTTGAGTCGTAGGCTGGCTGGCTTTTTTAATTTTTTTAATTTTTCAAAAAAAAAAATTAATTCTTACGATAAAACTTTCAATGTTTAAAAGTTGAAAATTTTTAAGAAATTCACAAAATTAAGTAAAGACTTTGGGAAGTTGGATGATAAATTGATAATTCAACATTTTCATCATATTCATACTATGACATACACAATGCATTCTTTAAATTTTAGCACATTAAAAAATACATAATACTTGTCTTTTTCAGTCATATAATAATTTAAAACGTTAATGCAATAGTCTATAAAAAAAGTAACTAATATACATAAGTGCAAGTTTTTTTTTTTTGGTTGAATATGTTTTTGGTCACTCGAGTTTCAGTGAAATTTAGAATTAGTTCCTCATTGAAACTTTTGACCAATTTAGTCCTTCATATTTAAAAATGCGTGGATTTAGTTCTTTTAATAAAATTTTGTTAAGTTTATTTGAAACGTTTCAAACACCTTTTAATTTGGTTAAAAGGACTAAATGTGTACATGTCTAAAGATGAAAAACTAAATTAGTCAAAAGTTTTAAAAAGGGACCAATCCCAAATTTGAGTGAAACTTGAGGGACCAAAAACATATTTAACTCTTTTTTTTATGCGGACTTGCGGACCGATCCACACAGTATTCACGGCCCGCGGACTTATGCGTACATGGTTGTGACAGGTTTGTGAGTTCAACTTCTAGACCCGCCCGCATAATTTGTGCAAGTCAGACCCTAATAGTCACCCATAGACATTACTCACTAGATATATACCACAACGAATATTCACTAAAAAATATCTATAGATTTAAAAGACTATATAAAACTAGTATTGTAAGAAAATAACACTTTTACTTAAAAAGATTTATACCTTACTCAATATTGAAAGACAAGGTAAGAAAAAAATGATTTGAGAAACAAACATTCTAGATTTTTTTACTAGTATGATAGTTTTTAACATTTTAAATTTAGACGTATTTAAAATTGATAAATGGTAAACTTATCATATTATTTAATAATTGTTTTTATCTACAAACTAGTGGAATAATATGTTCGTTAGATACTGTGTCTATTTTTCCATAATAATACAAATTTAAATATTTAAATACAATAACGAAGTTAGGTAAACTATTATTGAAATTTAGATTGAAACTAAAAGAAAATGTATGCATAAAAAAAATCATTTCATTACTTTTTATTTTATCTTATAATATATTATAAAACTTCTCGTAATTTTCCGTCAAAATAAAAAAATCTCAATCATATATGTATTGAAAATAATTATAAAATATTTCACTTTTTATTGATCATTATAATTATAGAACATATTTTTAATCCTTATGAGTAACTTTTTTAGATGATAATCTTGGTTAAGAAATATGAATATAAAACAAGGTAAAATAGGAAATTATAAATCAGTTAGAAGCATCCAATCTCATTTTAATAAATAATGGATAATAGATAATTGATAAAATTTTGAAATAACATATTATCCGAATATTAACATAAAAATATAGAAAAATATTGTATGTTAATTTCTTTAATATTTTAAAATTAGGTTCAGTTATGCATCCAATCTCCTATACATTTCCAAATTCTATATACTAGCTATACTTTATTTTAATTTGTATATACAATATCGTTTTAATATCTCTTTTGTTTTCATATTATATATATATATATTATTTAACCTTTTTAATTTTATTCTACAAATTCATAAAAGTTACAAATATATTTTTCCGAGTTAATTAATGAATAATTATAAGAATAAAAAATAGCTAATTAATGGTTCGAAATAAAGAAAAAATATACATCATTACTCATGTATTTGCAAATAGTTTTCAATTAATTTACTTGTGTGATTTGTAAGTGAAATAGCGAACTCTAAGCCCCCGAGACACACTGCATACCCTTACCTTGTGCGTGCCTGCGTTCTGCGAGTAGCGGCTTTCTCTGCCGCGCTTCTCTTTCTTTTGCCTCAAATCTCAAAACCCTTCCCCAAACACCTCTTTCAGGTTTCGCGTTTCACGTTTCAGAGGCTTCACCTTTCACCACCGTTCTCAAATTCGCGGCACCGTAAAACCCTAACCGAAGATGAGGCCGATTTTGATGAAGGGCCACGAGAGGCCACTCACGTTCCTCAAGTACAACAGGGACGGCGATCTCCTCTTCTCCTGCGCCAAGGACCACAACCCTACTGTCTGGTTCGCCGACAACGGCGAACGCCTCGGCACTTACCGCGGCCACAACGGCGCCGTTTGGTGCTGCGACGTCTCAAGCAAGTTTCCTATTGATTTCACTTTCAATTCAGCTTTTCAAAATTGTTTCTCACACTGATTGTTAATGGTGCAGGAGATTCTGGACGACTCATAACGGGGAGTGCGGATCAGACCGCGAAGCTATGGAACGTGCAGAGCGGTCAGCAGCTGTTTACCTTCAATTTTGATTCTCCGGCGCGGTCTGTCGATTTTTCTGTCGGGGATAAGCTCGCTGTCATCACCACTGATCCTTTTATGGAATTGCCCTCTGCAATCCATGTCAAGCGCATTGCAAAGGATCCCTCCGAACGTAGCATTTTTTTCCCTTGCTGATCTACTGTTTGTTTTTATAGATTTATTGAGAAACTCGTGTAGAAGAAGAAAATACAGAAAATATGAGCATAGATAAACAATTTTTTCTTAAGCAGTTTTAGGGGAAATAGAAGGAGAAGAAAATGAAATAAATTTCTTCTTAAGCTAATGCATATCTTAAAAATTAGATTTTAGAGAAGTTATCTGAAAACTGTTATAAATTAGTTTATCCATAAACTAAGTATTATAGAGAAGTTTATTTCATTTTCCCTTCTTAGATTTGTTTTTCCTCGATGTGCTTACGGAAAAATTTGTTTTTACAGATCTTTAGGGTTTGTTTGGACGAATTTCTGCAAAAGGATTTATAGAAGTGATAATCAAGAAGAAAATAAAATGATTTTATCTACTTGTGCTCAAGTTAACATAATACAGAAATTGAACAAACTATATAACGAGTTTTACGAATTAGCTTATGTATAAACTGCATTTTTCTTTTCTACAAGTCTTTATGAGGAACTTTGTCCAACTAAATAGATTATGTATTATTTAAAAACAGCTTTTAAGAGAAGTTGTTTCAGAAAGTTTCTGTGAATTGGTTTATACACACTTTAGTTTTAACCTGTGGGAAAATTTACTTTTGTCTAGCTTCTTATTTTTTCACATGTAAGTGTGTGATTAGATGTTTAACCAATGGAGACTTTAGTTTCTTTGGTCTCAGCTACTATATCTATTGCTGTGTTAATTCTAATGCTTGGTTTTCTCAGAGACTGGGGAGTCTGTGCTTCTCATTAAGGGTCCTCAGGGACGAATAAATAGAGCTGTTTGGGGACCACTCAACAGAACCATCATTAGTGCTGGTGAAGATGCTGTTATTCGTATTTGGGATTCTGAGGTGACTTCACTTCCATTTTACCGGACACTCTTCTTTCCTCTACAGTTTGGTAACATTGTTACATCATTTCTCTCATTTATTTGCAGACGGGAAAATTGCTTAAGGAGTCAGACAAGGAATCTGGCCATAAAAAGACAGTGACATCACTTGTCAAGTCTGCGGATGGTTCACACTTTCTTACAGGCTCTCTGGACAAGTCTGCGAGGGTACTAACTTTTTTTTTTCCGTGATTTATTTTTCTCGTTGATTCTCATGTTTTTGTTTTCTGAGAGTTTATTTATTTTTACCTAACCATTTTTTGTTTGTTTAAATTGTTAACTAGCTTTGGGATACTAGAACGTTGACTCTTATCAAGACCTATGTCACAGAACGGCCAGTCAATGCAGTTGCAATGTCGCCACTTCTTGATCATGTATGTATATGTGCATTGTAAATAAGTTAACCTTGTGTTGTTTGTGATATTCTTTTCGTTTACCAATGCGAGTAATTTTTAGTAGATTGAAGTCTTTATCCGTGAAATCAGTGTCCTATCATTTTTGGAACTTGGTTGAATTTATTTTCATTACCATGCTTTCTTGGTAGAGATTTATTCCTCAATCCACATAAGGCCGATTCTTGCATATTAGCATTGGTATCTAATTTACGAACTAAATGTTATTCCAATCTATTTCATCCTTGCTATCACTTTTATGTACGTCTTCTATTTGCTTTAGCTTCCTTCTGTTATTCGGTCCTATGCTTTTTGTATGATTTTCTGAATTCCATGCCCTGTCTAGGTGGTACTTGGAGGTGGTCAGGACGCATCAGCTGTTACAACCACTGATCATCGTGCTGGAAAATTTGAAGCCAAATTTTATGACAAGGTATGTGTTTTTTTTTCTTCGTATGCTATATTTAGTTCTCTAACGATATAAAATTTATACTCATTTGTCATTTTATTTAATATTTGTATTTTTATTTGATTAGATTCTTCAAGAAGAAATTGGGGGCGTGAAAGGGCATTTTGGACCAATTAATGCATTGGCCTTTAACCCTGATGGAAAAAGGTATATCCGGTGTCCTTAACCTCCCTCTTGTATTGCATCATCACTTAACTTTCATTCTTTAAACCTACCGTTTGTTGTTTTGTTAGAGAAACCAACAACCATGATTATGTTAAACTAATTGGTAAAATGGATGTGCACTCTCTTTATCAAATAACTGTTTAAATTCTCAGTAACTGGTGTTTACTTTGTGCATAATTGTCGAATGTGTGGTTTAAAAATAAACACTTCTCTGTACCTCTATGGGGGATCCACTCCATTGATCAATCAAAGCCCCATATTTTGTGTGATTGTTCATAACCGTATAAAGTCTACATTTGAACACTTGGTTATATGCAGATCAATATTTTTATATGAAATATAGCCTTGAATGAAGATGCCTAAACTTCCGACAGTAGTTATGGTGATGTCATTAGATGTAGAGCGCATAATCTGATATTGTTAGATGTTGGAAGAATGTATAGTCTTAGATGTAGGAAGAATGCATAATATGGTGATCACATGAAGTGGTTCTGATTTTGTGATTGATCATGAACTGATGAAATTTTTATATTGAGTTGTCTCTTGCCTAGTAATATCATCACTATTTGCCCTTAATTAGAAGGAACTTTTAAATTTATGCTGCATTATGTATTTGTTTTCTGTATTATACAACTGTAATTGTCATAAACTGAGTTTGAAGATACTCCTTGCATTTCATAATTAGCTTTCTAAAGATTGAACAATGTTGTAAGGTAGCACATTTATTGTGATTGTATTGTAATTTCAAATCATATGTTGCAAATGCAGCTCTCCACTTATTTTGCATGACCTTGGTTGGCATCTTTCTTCAATTATCATTATGTCTCAGAATATCTAATAGTTATGACTCGACATTGCACTTTAGTGTTACTCGTTTCTGAATAACTGTTTGGCTTTTTCGTTTACTGGTCTTGTTAAATACAAACTTTTTCTTTTGTAGTTTTTCAAGTGGAGGTGAAGATGGTTATGTACGGTTGCATCACTTCGACCCAGATTATTTCAACATCAAAATATAATGCTGGATGATCCGTCGTTAATATTAGATGTGGTTCCTAGAAGTTAGCTTTTAGTTTCTTTCAACTAATATGAAATGCCGATATGATTATATGTTGGTAATATGGAGGGAATTATGAATTAAATTATGCCTTTTTGTTTTATGCTGTATTAACTTTAACACTATCAATTTTGGTTTGAGGGAAATTCATATTGAAGGAGTTTTTCTTTGAACGTCATGATTTTGACAAGATTTTAAGTTTGGATTTGGGAGTAGAGTTGTCAAACACGGGTCAACCCGACTCGGGTTGGATGAGCCACGTGATAAATTTGTGTTGGTCTGGATAGATTCATATTCTAAATAGACTAACTTTTTTGGGTATGGTCAGTTCCTATTTGACTTTTAAGTTATATTAATGAAATAAATTTTAATTTTAGATATAATGATTTATTATGTAATACAAATACACGTATATGTTTTAATAAAATATTTTTAGATATACTTATTATTTTATAAAACAGGACTCGGGGTTGGTTTGACTTAAGTCTATTTAAGTTGCAGCAAGGTAAAAGATGCATGGTTCAATTTAACCTACAAGTTTTTTGGTTTGGTTTGGTCTATTTTAGGAATTTCTGGGATTAGATTTAGTCAGGTTTATTTTAATATCTCTAAAATGGAGTGAGAGTTAGTTATTTCAGCTTGCTTTAAGTTAGTAAACCTGGGTTTAACTTGCTGGGATTAACTTGCCTTGAGTGGGACGGTTTGATCCACAAATGGAAGTGTTAGGAAACATATAGTCCTTTCAAAACATTAACAATTCATGACATTATTTAAAGCTTTACTTTGTTTGTCTAGTGATTGTCGCTATCTCTGCCAAAATAATGAGGTTTGTTTTTAACTTCACTGAATGGAATGAAATCGGTGTTATCCAGCTATATTCTTCACTTAAAATAGTGTTAAATTTGATTAATTGTAACTTATTCGTTTTTTTAATACTTTTGTAAAAAAATAAAAGTGTGAAAAAGAAAAATTACTTAGTAGGCTCGGTGGACCGGTCCATTGGCCTGCAAGGTCGATTCACTTTATCATTTTTGGCATGATAAAAGGAAAAGTAATTTTATAAGAAATTTAAATTCACTGTTGATGTTTTTAATAGGTAAAATTATCCATCTTCACATGCCTTCTCCCATTTTTCTAGTGTAAGCCACGTGAAGACACAAAAAACATGTTTAAGTATCTGTTTCTTAACAATTTATAAGGATAAGTTATAGCTCGATAAAATAAATAATATAAGTTAAAAATAATATTTTAATTTTTTATATGTACTTGTTCATAATTTTTATTTGTAAGCATTATGGTATTCCTTAAAATTTTTAATTTGAAAGTGGAAGGTTCCTAGAATGGAAAAATATGGGTGAGGAGATAAAGTGAATAATAAGACGATGTAGTGTAGTTTAGGAAGACCAAAAGATATAAAACATTTGATAGAACTTGAAAAGGAGTATTTGATGTTGCTTTATGTTCTCACTTCTTATGTAAATGTTTGGAACTATAGTGCCAAGTGGTTAGGTGGTTATAATTGTGTAGTATGCTTAGAGTCAATTTTTTTGTGACATTTATGTATGGGTCTTGGGTGTAGCAATATCACATGGTCCATATAGCATTATCACAAAAATAAGAGTGATATCCCAAAAAGAATGTTTGTAAAGTGTGAAGTGAAGATAAACCAAAACAAATAATACTACTTGTAATGGAAAAATGGACAAGACATTTACCCAAATGCAACCAATTAAAAGTTGTCTACACTTCACTTGGCTGGTACTAACTTTTGTCAGTGCCAATACAATTCATCGTATTTGGGTGTTTAATTTTATTCCATATCATTATAATCTATTTTTGTTTTTGTATAAAATGATAACTTTAGTGCAAATACTAAAAGTTTGACGTTTTTTGTACAAAAATTTAAGGTTGAAAAATAAGTTGGTAAAGGTAAAGTAAACAAAGATTTTATATATTAGTAGGGAAACACGTGATTCCAGGGTATCTGTATTTGTTTTTTAATTATAGATAATTAATTTAATTTAAATAAACAGTTATTTAAAAAACTAAAATGATAAAAATAATTATTTTAATTTAAAAATCATTAACTTTGAATAAATGACAAAGAATAAAAATAATAAAATGAATATTTTAATAAAATAATAATTATTTAAAAGATAAAATTAGAAAAAATTGCACACATACAAAAATAGAAATGTATGTAATAATTAAAAATGACTAATATAAAAAATAATATGATAGAATGATTCATTTGGACCGGTACTATGATATTTTTTATATAAATATACTTACTACTCATTCATTAGTGTTGAATCTTCTTAATCCTCCTCTATTCAAGAAGAAATCAGTGATACTCTCAATAACTTAAATATTAAGCAATATTAATTGAAATCATTTTAGTATAAGTTTGTATAAGTTTTTCCCTTCTTGTATCTTGTCTAAAATAATACTGAGGTATAATTGTACTTTTGTTTCCTATAATTTTGTTCTCTATTCTTTTTTGGCAAGATAAGTTCTTCCTTTTTAATTATCTTAAATTTTAATTCTTAATTTATTTTTTTGTTATTTTGATCCTTATTTAAAAATAAAATATAGATTTTTTCTTTTGTAAAATATAAACATTATAATTATAACTAAGTCTTATTTTTAAAGACTGTTTAAATTTCTATTAACTTAATATTTTGAAATAAAATAACTATTGCATTATATATATATATATATATATATATATATATATATTATTGTTAGACGCATCATTAAAATAACCACACACATGAACTTGATATCAGCTAATTAATCACATATTTAAAGGTTCTAATTATTAATTATTTAACTGTATTATGGTACTGGGCATCTCTTTTTGTGGTTCTAAAACTTATATTGAGATTGCACACTAACATATTTTTATACAAAATCAATTATTATTATTTTCAAAAGCAAAACAGCATAATACAAAGGTTCGAAAGAATTAAGAATCCAGAGAATCGCTTTTGTTATTATATTTATTTTAAGTAAAAAGATGGAAATACTCTCTTATAAGATCTATTCTCGTTGACGCTACTCTCTCCATCTCGCGTTGCTGCAAAGCATTCTTCGTTTCTCTCTCTCTCTTTCTCTCTCTCAGCGATTTCTGCATACACGAACGTTTCATCTCCGACGGTAACAATCTCAAACATCTCGTACTCTTATTTCCGTTTTTTTTATCTCTTCATTCTTCATATCACTGGAATCCGATTTTCACTTGGCACTTTAACTTCCGATTCAATCACTGTTATCCGTTATGCTTTCGCCTCTTCGTTTTGCGGTTATTCTCTCTATGCTTTGATCCTAGATTTTCTGGATCAGTCGCTCCGGATCCTTTTGTTGTTGAAGTTATTATTATTCTGTGCGATCTGTTTCGATTTGCATGCTGCTGTCTTTTGTGGTTTAGTTTGAGATCTGGTTGAATCTGGTGTTGTTGATGTGACTGTCTGTTGATTTGCGGAAGGAACTGTACTGTTTGATGTGGTTCTCCTTTTCGGTTTGGAGATTTGTTTTTGTTTTATAAATTGAAAACTTGTTTCAACGGTGAAATTAGGGATCCACAAGCTGAAGGAGAAATGGGACTGACATTCACGAAGCTTTTCAGTCGGCTTTTCACCAAGAAGGAAATGCGAATTCTGATGGTTGGTCTTGATGCTGCTGGTAAGACCACTATCCTCTACAAGCTCAAGCTCGGAGAGATCGTTACAACAATTCCTACCATTGGTGAGTTTCTGGACTCTGTTTCTCTTTTTTCCTCGCTTGGTTCTGTTTCTGTTGCTATATTCTATACTGTTGGTTAGATACTCTTTTATTTTTACAATATGAGTAACTTCGAGGTGATTCATGTGGATGATGGTGGAGTGTGATAAACGTGGTTCTAATCTGTGAGGAAACCTTCAAAATTGAATACTCAGATCTTAAATTGTTTGGTGATTGTGTGGTGTTTAACGTGAGATCCTGGATTTAACTTGTCCTAACTTCTAACCGCTGTAAATAATCTTCAACGGCAAACCATGTTGTGATGTGGATGTCGTTCTACTCTTTAGTGTGTCCAGACAGCTAGAATGTTATGATTATGTTGTATATATGTGTTGACGGTTTTTTGTTTCAGGGTTCAATGTTGAGACTGTAGAATACAAGAACATTAGCTTCACTGTTTGGGATGTTGGTGGCCAGGACAAGGTGAAAATTTTGATTTTTATGCATCACTGTACTTCACAAAGAATGTTGGTAGACAGAGACTAAATACTTATGTTTTTTGCTTTGCAGATTCGTCCCTTGTGGAGGCACTATTTCCAGAACACTCAGGGTCTTATTTTTGTTGTAGACAGCAATGATAGGGACAGAGTTGTTGAGGCCAGAGATGAGTTGCATAGGATGTTGAATGAGGTACTTCAGTTAATTTAGTTTGGCCTTTCATGCCATGTCTTCATTTTCAAGTGTTTTAACGTTAGATGATAACCTGCCATTGTGGGAATTCATTCGTCTACACAAGGTTTGGGATCACATAGGGATCAAAAGAAAGGGCCTCTAAAATTAGTCAAGGTATAAAGGTTTTAGAATCATATTATAATTAATATTCTTTTAATGTAGTCTCAAAATGTTCTGAGACTTCATTTGGGGTTTTGAGGAAGGACAGACATTAATGTTTGTTTCAAGCAGGAAATGCAAATATTTTTGCTGTATCTATAAAACTCTTATCTTGTGAAATAGCATTTATCACTGCTGTTAAAATTTTTTTGGCTGGACCGTAATTTCTGACAACAATTGTATATTGATGTTATTATGACATATTTTGGAAATTGAATGACTAGTTCTTTAGCCAGTCTCCTGGGAAATTCAGTGCTTCTAATTGGACAGACTTCCATGGCTAGAATTATTAGTTTCCTTTTTCTTTTACTTTCTGTTTTATGTATTCTCATGATGAAATTATAATGTTTAAAATGTACGTTTTAATAATCTTTTCAGGATGAACTGAGAGAAGCAGTATTGCTTGTGTTTGCCAACAAACAAGATCTTCCTAATGCAATGAATGCTGCTGAGATTACCGACAAGTTGGGTCTCCACTCTCTCAGACAGCGCCACTGGTAAATATGATTTTAGGAACAAAGCCCTTGTTTTGTATTGATAGGTATCATACTGTGATCTAACTCACGTATGGTTTTCCAGGTACATTCAGAGCACCTGCGCAACCTCTGGAGAGGGCCTTTATGAAGGTCTGGACTGGCTTTCCAACAACATCGCCAATAAGGTAGCTAATGATCTTTTTTCCTCGTTTAAAGTAAAAAAAAAAAATTTAAACAATGCGTAGTGAAGAAAATAATGTTTAGTTCATTGGAAGTGGTAGCAAAAGTTTGGCTCTATGGTATATTCTCGTATTTTTTTCCTTCTAAAAATGGCACTACTAAAAGTACTTCTTTGTTACCCTTCCAAGTTCCTAGTTCGTTTAAAAATTAATGAAAATTTGTACGTCTTTAATGACTTAGCTGATTTTTCCCTTTTTTTTTTCCTTCACAGGCTTAATGCCTTTGGGAGTCTTGCGGATTGTTATTCTGGATGCAGGGGTGAACATTATCTAGCTTTTGTTTCTTGGTCCTCTTCCGAGACAACTCAAATATGTGTTCATGTAATGTGGTTTAGGACATCTCGTGCTAAATGTAGTAGGAATTTGTTTCTTGGGATGTGTAATACTCTGAGCTTTCTGTTGGGTTTGGATGAAATGTCCATAACTGTAATGGAGATACTAATTCAATGCGCCACCAGGTTCTGATTTATAGTTTTATTTTGGTTATGTATCTTTCATATATTGAGTATGAAATGGGGATTTTTGTTTATTTTTTTGTAAGTCCATACTTAAATTTTTGTTCGTTGAAGTATTCTTTGGGGATTAGGCTTAGGCATACATAATGTTCGATTCGTGGATAGCATGGGCAATGAGCTTAGAACTTGCTATACCCGAAAGATATAGCTGAATCTCAATGCAGAAGATATTTAAGTTTTCATTTTATCCTGTTGATCATATTTTCTCGGCTAAGGTACCGGTCTTTTATGAGATTCCTCTGTCTAAACTATCAACCATTCATGATCAAAGGAGTTTCTAAAACGAGTAAAAATTTGGGGTTTGTCTAATAATTTTCTTTCTAGTGAGTCATTGATTTGCATTCGTTAATTTAGCAATGTTGGTGGGAGGCATAATTCTATTGGTTTTTCTTACTTCCCATGTTTTTTAATTAATAGTCCAATTCGCTACCCCCTTCTCTTACCGGTTACAACATTTGTTAAAATATATACTTTCAACATTTGTTTATTGTTTACAAGATATGTTAAAATATATACTTTCGTAATTTAAATATTGTATACTTTTTTGCCTTTTGGGCTTCCATTATAGATTGGCTATAGAAATTTTACAAGGTGAAAAAAGGATTACTACTTTTCTTTTAAAAGCAGAGCATAGATTGTGCTTTTACAAGGTTGTTGGGACTAAGATAACTCCACATGCATTTATGTATTAGTATTCTATATATTTTATAAAAGAAAAATATCTGTTTACATTTTCTTTGTGAAACTTCCCAAGCCATCATTATAAAGTGAAATTAACCACGCATAACTGCACAAATCCAAGTACATTATTTACAATCTAAATTGTTGTATTTCTGTTGTGCCCAAGTCAAATGGTTTTTAAATTAGGGACACCGCATCATGACTCTGGTGTGCGTGGAGTTATACTTCCAATGAGCGAACATGTAAAAAGACACACAAGATGGTAAAAGATATGGTCGGACATTTAGAACGACTAGTTCCTAGATTTGCTGGATCGAGATTCCTTGTTGAAGAGGAGGCATTCTCGAAGTCATCAGTCAATGTTTCTATTCCTGAGCCCAGAATTTTCTTCATTCCTGCTCCCTATGTTGCTCGAAAATAATCATAATCCTAATAAAAAACAAACTATTGGCTGCTGAAAATTTGGCATATTGATCCATCAATGTTTTATTTTCTTTTTTTCCCACTTGTTTTATGATCGTTGCGCTTTGTTATAGGCACCACAATGCTTTCCTTAAATTTGTAAAATTTATAAAGATGTATAAAGGTTGAAAGATGGTTTACGTGATCAAATTTATACACAAAAAAATCTAGTTTGAAGCTTCATTGAAATCAGACATCACATTGTTACAAATTATATACGTATATTATGAATATGCCATTATATCAGCTACTACCATTTTGAAAGATGGACTAGGGATGCAGGAATACCTTGCAACAGTTAAAAGTCCAAGGGGCTGAAATCGTTTTCTTGAAATTCAGATTCCTGGACAGGGTTTTCTAATTCTTCGAAAAGGTAAGGTGCGACTTGTTGAGAATTGTAGGGTTTCTTGTCGTTCATCTCTATAACTGAAACAATCCTTTCTTCAATACTGCTTTCCACAGTGTCAGTTCCAACTTCTTGGGACTGTAATCCAAGAAGAGAAAAGCATTCTCCCTGGAAATCCAAGTCACTGGAAGACAATATCAGCCCAGCAATTGTTTTTGCGAGATCAGGGGCATAACCTCGAATCTGAAAGTGAAAGAACCGAATTATAAAATGTTACGCCACAAAGTTGGCCAAACAATTTTGAATATAAGGCCAGAAGAGATAATCTAGAAATTTACACTAAACATTCAGCTTATTGAATGGGAAATCAAGGTGTTGAATTAAGAATTAGGATATTAATGCAAAATCTCAGTTGGAGGGAAAACTTTCAACAGTAAAAGTACCGAGCCACACAGATCACAAATGTGTTATAAAGAGCAGAATGATAGAGAAGAATTCACCTGAAGGGCACGGGAACTTAGAAAAGCCTGGGAATGATTCGCCTTCAAGTCATCTAGTGAAAGTTTAACTGCTCTCTTAACAAGGTTTCTGTGAAGTGGAGACAATTTCCTTGGAGCTGGTATCATGGTCTTACCAATGTGTCAAGGAAGCATATAAATTACATAAAAGTTAAGAAATTTAGAAGATTTACATTATTTATTACACACAAAGAAAATGTTCATAAAGATATAAGGGAAATGTGTATGCTCTAGAAGTATATTAAATGTAATTTTAACACTCAATTGTAGACTTGTAACTTGTTTGTACGATGTTGGCTATCTAGTAAAGGCAAACTGCTCATGATACTCCAGATCTTGAAAATTTTCTGAATAAGAACTACTGGATCGTCACTTAACCCACAAATAAATAATATAAACAAAATCCAAAGAAACGTCTGAAAGAAGTATAAAATAAATATATAAAAAAAAGCTATGTAAAACACTTTTAACTGTCTCTGATAAAGATAAAAAGGATCTGTCCAATGCTGGATATTGTTTATGATATACGTGGAGCACAATATCAATGTGTGTATCTGTAGGCAAGTTTTCCCATTCTAGTAATGTAACGCCATCTTGCTCTACTGTACCCCTTAAATTTAAGCCATATGTTTTCCAGTCAATGCTTTGCAATGCCTTCATAGATGATCGGGAGATTGTACAAGGTGAGAAGTCCTTGAAATACAAAACCTGACATTAAACATTTTTATCATCCAGATTAAGTAGTGAATAGATAAAATATAAAATATAAAGAGATAGCTAAAGCATAAAATTCAAGAGACTTAATGACGGACCTCTGTTCTATTATCATATTCCCGGAAGCACGTAATGTTCTGCACTGATATATTACTTATTAATATGACTGCCTCCATCACCAGTTCCGTGTTTAAACGATTATCAGTGCAGCAAGCTACCCCAATTCCAACTTTGAGTTGCTCCCTAAATAAAGGTTAAAGAAAAGTAGATAACTTCAAATCTATAATTGCTATGGTTTAAGGATCTAAGGCTTCAAAAAACCATGCAAACCAAGTTCTTGCACGGGCTTCTAGATGTGATATGTTTTTCTACCGCAATCAGTAATAAAATGTAATAGATTTTTGTTTTTTAAATGGCTCCAATTAATAATAAGCTGTTACAGTTCATATGCCCAATTGCTGACAGACATCAATGTTAGGAACCAAAAAATGTCTGGAAACTATCATAGATTTAAGCTGCTGCTACCTAATTGAATATGACAACATACAAAGAACTCAAAACTACTATGCATTTCACTGCCTATGTACAAAAAAGTGGTAAAGAGGGAATTTTAATATGCAAGAGATAATCAACACATCTTATGAACTGTAAGGATGGCACCTAAGCATGATGAAAGAGAATGTTAAGGTAGAAAATATATCCTCCTTAAAGACTTAACTGAAGGAAAGTAATCAGTCTACCATGTTTAGAACAGAAAACATTAGGATTCTAAATGATAAATGGGAAGCTGATTTGAGATTACGAATGTACCAACTTGGGAAGCAAGAGTTACACATGTTACTTAAATTATTTCCATGCTTAACTACATAGTCTTCTATGCCTGACTTAAGAAGTTCTAGATTTGATGCCGACGCTGGTAACTGCTTGCACTCATTCGCAAGAAAAATCTTTTCATATCGTGATTCAGGAACATCGCAATCTTCTGCTACCAATTGAATTGCAATATTCTGGACAAAAATACAAAAGAGAACCATTAAAACTGTGTCAAGTCAAGGGTGCTGAATTAAATTTGTAACGTCGCTTTAAACAATGTCAATGACAAGAAAGTGCCATTTGGCTATCTGATTTGGTGGCATTATTGACTGCTGATAGCATATGAGATAGAAGGAGAATGGTCTCCAGCAACAGTATTGACACGCTTCAAGTCATATGAAAGAAATTAATGTAACTGAGAATTCATCACTTGTGTCAGTTTAACTTACAGGAATCTTTAAAATTTGCATCTGCAAAATGAACAAAGAAATAGGAAGAATATGAAATGTGTGAAACATGAGTATAAATACCGGAGTATTTTGTTGATAAACAAATATTACAACTTCAACAAAATCATTTAAATAATATAGGATTGATTTTGATATACATTGAAGACAAAGCAGCAGCAAACTTGGCACATTCAGGCTTGGTAAAAATACAACATTTCTGCTTGCTAATTTTTTATTTTATTTTTGTTTTTATTTATTTCAAATAAGGTGAAGATTTTTCCTGTTTTTGGTGTAGGGTTGTAGAACTGGAAGCGCTAGCACTATTTTGATTTCTCAATATAACAACTTCTGATAAACAAAAATGCTTTGACACTGTCCCAGTTGAGAAGTGCAAAATGACACAAACATAGCCTTAGGAATTGTCTAGAGTTACCGGTGCTTTCTAATAATTGAAACTTTTGACATACCGCAAACCCTTGGGTTAGACTCTCAAGTGTGTTTAAAATGTCTAAAGCAGTCAAACTCATTTTATCTGACTTAACCTAAGTAGAGAGAGATATTCTACTGACTTAACCAAAGTAGAGAGGGATATTCTAGGTCATAAGAGAATATTATTTTTCCCAGTTTTTGAAATAGAAAAAGAATGGAGAAAATTGGTTGGTATATTCATTGGACGACCTCAATAAGATTACGATTCTATTTGTTCACCGTTTCTGAAATTTTGACAACAAATTTGCTATATATAATTCTTTATTTTGACCTTTTGGATCGTCTATCGAAGGTTTGTAGTCAGAGAAATCAATTTTGTAAGATTGTTATATTTAAGTTTTCTTTTTACTTATTCTCATATTTAAGAACATTATTAATTTGATGTATGGATTTATTGTAGACACTTGTTTGCACTTTTAATCTGACTCTCTTCAATATTTGATCTTGGAGTTTGATTGACTTGCTTAAGCTCATAGTTTTTAGTTCTAAATCTTTCGGGTAAAAAAAGTATTGTTGTCTTATTTTGTGATTATTACTTTCATTTTCTATTGTTATTACTCCTCAGATATTCTTGCAAATTTGAGAAAATTATTTATTATTTTTTATTGTTGTTTTGTTGTTTCTCCATCGGATCCATATTAGTTGAAAGCAGTACATTTGAATTACTTTATTCAATAGCATTTAACTTTATCAGCGTACTTCCAAGCACACCAAAAAATATGGCCTAATACTTTCGATCTTATAAAAAAATCAGCTTAGCAAACATTTCAAGTATCCCGAGTAATTTATTTTTCACAACAACAAAAAAAAGGGACAAATTAGCATACCTTCTGTATAAAGGTATGGATATCAGACAGTATGAGATCACGGCTAACAAAACAAGACAGATAAGCTTCACTACCACTGCAAAGTAATACGATGAAAAAATCATCTAAAAGGAACTAAACCAACAAATTCATCTCAAAATGTAGCTCAGATAGCTCTTTTACCTGAATTTTGCACCATTTTTGGTGTTTGAAGGTAGTCTGGTTATTCTAGAGGAACCCCTTTCTTTCAGGTTTATCTGATAACTATGTATCTCGGTATCCCTGATGCCTACAATTTCCATAGATTACAATAAGAATCGTGATAATATAATGACTAAACTAAACATGGGAATATATCCAATAGTTGACTTCACTTTTGAGCAGTGACGTAGTATAAATACACAAGCACCTGAGAAACATAAAACATTTGACAAATTTCCACACTTAATAGTAATATAAAATGATTTCATATCAAAATTAAAAAGTACCTATACCTATTCAAATAATATGAGGACAACTTAAAACCATTTCCCTTGGACAAAATAGTTGGCATGGCATATTACCTCCCACGTCAAGGCAAGAACAATACAATTGACACAGATACAATAATTGTTATATTTTCTGTATTTTGTGCACGCAGAATATTTATATTTTCTATAAGATCAAAGCACAACCAACATTAGAGGAGAGCATTATACTTACTGGTGGTTTTGAGAGAAAGCATTCCATCTGTTTCACAAAAGGAAAAATAAATAAATAAATAAATAAATATGTTTAACTAAGACGGTAATCCTGAATTGTTGTTACCCCAATTGTCAGCAAAATCCGTGGAAGAAAACCTCAAGTCTTGAAATTCCTCTAAGCAGTTCCCAATGCCAGTATCAGAGACTTCTCACAAGAAATTCAAATATTGTTACAAAAAAAAAAAAGTTCACCACTCTTTAGCCAATAGATTTATTAATTTTTAGCACAATTCTTCTGATAATTATAATCCCTGGAGTGAGCTAATCGACATCGTTTTGGTTAATTTTGTTTTTCCATTAACTAGAAAACTTCCTGGAAACTGAATAAAATCTATCTAATAATAAATTGCCCAATAGAGAAATTGTGTCGAAATACCAGCAAACACTTTTCCTACTTGAAATTCGAAGAGAAGGATGCGAAGATGAAGAGCGAGTGAGAATGACTGCGAGTCTGCAAATCTGCTCCGATAATCGGCACCTCTGATACGCTGAAGATATTAACTATAATCGCAGATTCGCGTTACATACATAACCGAACAAATCACGAAACTCGAATGGCATGTGAACACACTTTACATAAACCGAAACAAAGAGAAAATCATAGAAAAAAAATAAATGAATACAAAAGATGAGAACATTTCGCAGAAGAAGAAACTCACATGTAAGCACAATTCCTGAACCGTAGAAAACTCCATTCAAAATGAAAATCTCTCTGGAATTCGCGCGCGAAACTAAATAACGGTTTCGAAAATAAAAATCATATGTTATTCTGAAGGCGGTGGACCCATGTTAGCCATTAGGCTTTTACTTTCTGAACCCCACAATTTCTTCATGCACCCCTAAAACTTTTGAAATGACATTTTGCTCTTTGGAAATATGACTTCAGAACTACATATTTCAAAAGCTTTTTGGAACAAGTTTTATGAGACTTCTGGAATAATATTTTTTTTAAAAAATTTCAAACAGAATTTTTGAAACAAAATTTTCAGGATATAATTTCCAAAACAGAATTGCAGGAATGTATAAAATGTATTTCAGAATAAATTTTGTAGAATAGAATTTTTGAAAAAAAAAATCTTAAACTCATAATGCTTTCTGAAATAAGTTATTCGAAATGGCCGTACATGAAATATAATCTTGAAAGAGCTTTTCAGAACTTTGAAAAAGAAAATTTCAAAATGAGTTTTTTCTACATTTTTTATCTTCTTCCTCTGCCTTGTTCTCCCTCTTTTCTTCTTTCTTGGCAACATTGGTGACATTGGGGGGTACAGTTAGTAATTGTGGAGGTGCGGGAAGCAATAACTTTCTCATTAACATACGGATGGGCCTCAGTGATCCATTATGAAGTAGCCCATAAATGGAAAAGTTCATTCATAAAAAAGAAGACCGAGATTAATTTTTCCTTTTTTTAAATTTTAAAATTAAAAAAAAAAAAAATGTTTATCACGAATTCTCTGACCGTTAGAGATGAGAAAAAATAGAAGCATTTGGGTCCCCAAAAAAGTGCTTTATGTTTGGACGTTACACTGAAATTTCTGACTTCTTGCACTCTCAAAGACAAGCAAGTATGAATTCCTTTTGCAGACAAATATGCCATTGCTGACAAATGGTGTTGATGGTGATGCTGTTAGTTTTGACTGAATCTCTGAACATGTAATTTTATGTTGGCTTTATCATTTGTCCAGATTAGGAAATTTACAACTTCAACAAATACTCATCACAGGCTAATTAGCATTTTCCTTTTTTTTCATGCAATGGAAATAAAACAAACTTAATGCATAACAAATTGAAATGAGAGTTTTAACAGAATCAAGAGTTTTCTTCACACATAGCTCTTAAAGTTGTATTCTTTTAGTACTCCCCTTGCAAGAACTCACATGGTGCCAACCAGAGGCATCGCTGGAAGAAACAGAACCGAAACTTTGCACGAACAATTATATTCTGCTTCGTGGAAGTGGAATTATTCGCCTTTCTTCAACCCTCTCTTGCTTCCTTAATGCATTTATCTAATCATTTTTCAAAGTGCTTCTTGCTTCATATATACTGTTTTCCCTTTACTGAATGGTGACTTTCTCCATTGAAAAGATGTCACTGTCAGGGTTTCATCACCCATTCATTCATTGCTGCTTCATATTGCTATGGCTAAGAAAGGAATGAAATTCCCATTCAATTGTTTTTACATTACTCTCCTATTCAACAAAAAAACTTCTCTCGTGTGTAAAAAAACAAAAAGTACTTTCAATCCTATCAAGTTCTAAGTGGAAGATAATGATTTTACTTTTTTTCCTTAACACTCAAGTGTAAAATTTGACTTAAGAAAAGAATCATCTGGGCACTGATTTAACTAACTGAAGTGTATGATAGAATGATAACAAAGTTAGTGTATCTAAAATTAATATCTCTTACCAACTCACAACACTAAGAAGCAGATTCCATATCAAAGGGGAATAAAGGGCATGGATGACCCCATTAAGCTTATAAGATTGTTATTGGAATGGTTAGTGCTTGATACTTTTTCACAGATCCCAATATTAGTAAAACAAATCTGGTCTCTCCCTGTGTCCCCCTTTCACAGTTTTCGGAGAAATTCTTGACCAGATGTTCCTTTATGCATCATGTTTGGAACAACATCATCCTGCTCCTAAACACATTTACTTTGTTTACACCCAAGGTATGTATTTCGTACGTAAAACTGACCGTATAGTACTGTCTACTACAACTGTTTTCTGTGCCCTAAAACTAGTATATTTCGAAGACACAGCAGAAAAACATCATAAAAAAAACAAATTCGCTTTAGATAATGTCTTTCATCATCAAAGTAATGCACACTTAACAACAAAATATCATGATTGATGAGTATTTGGCATGTATTGGCTACATAGAGTCATAGAGTGTGTGATTCAATGATTAAGAGTGGGAGCGCCCCAGTAAACAAAAGCTGCAGTTTCATGGGGCCTTGAGAGTGTAGTGTGTCCTTATGCTGCAAGATCTTGCTTTCTCTCCTTACAAAGCAATCATAGGAGCCAATAAGTTTAAAGAGCACAAAGAATATCTTTAGATGCCCTCTTTATTAAAGAAAGTTCCCCTCTCCACCTTTTTCAAATTAAAAATTCCTACTTAATGCAGAGGCTATTTACATAACCACTTCTCACACCTAATCCTCTTGTGTGCTTGGTTAGTTAACACTACTCTACCTTGGTCTTCACTCAAAGAACAAGAGCTGCAGCTTTAATACCAAATCTAGCTACCCCCCAAAATTCTCACACCCCTCAATCATCAACACAACTATTCTCTTCCTTCTCAATTCTCTCATTGAAGATGTCCTTGCAAGTTCAGCCACAGACACAGCCACTGATGCAGCAGCAACAGCAACCTGTTCAGGTCTACCCTACCAGTGTCACATACCAGTCACCACCCCACCATTCAAACGGATCTTTTGGGTCAGTGTTTGTTGTTTTGGCTATAATAGTAGTCATTTCTGCAGTTGCTTGCTGCCTTGGAAGGCTTTGCAACCGCCGCAGCCACAGCCACAGCCACAGCCACAGCCAGAAACATGCTAAACCTCAAAAGCAGCATCAGCAGCAGCAGAACCACACCAACTTCCGTCAAAAAGAAGTGGACATTGAATTCGGGTTTGACAAGAGAATTGCAGCTTCCAAGCCTAATGGACATGGAGCAGGCAGAGGAATGAAGCCACATCCTCATGGTGACATGAAAAGCTTTGAAATGAAGCTTGGTCACCAAGGAAAAATAAGACCAGGTCCATGAAGGGAATTATCTCAAGTATTATGTAGACAAACCCATCTTCTTGCTGGGAACTGTTTCTTCTCTATACCATTGTGTTTCTATTTATCTTCTATGTTCTTCAGTCTCTTATTAGATCTGCAACTGCAATATGAAATGTATAATTATCTTCTCAACTCTTTTTATGCCCTTGTTTTGATATTGAAAACAAAATCTTGTGTTCTCTCTGCAATATGGATTTGTGTAAGTAAAAAGAGTGTAAAAATAGAAATGACTCAATTTAATGATGGATTGATTGGATAAAAAATAATGATGGTTTTTAATGTTTTCATCCACATGCCTACTTACGAGAGTCAATACACAACTAGAGAAATCTGAGTTGAAGTAACTAATAACCTTCAAACTATTATGATACAGAAGCTTTTCATCTTTGGTTCCTTGAAGGTATCTTAACACTTTCTTTGTAGTTTTCTAGTGTTCCATTCATAGATTGATTTGTTATCTCCTAAACATTTCAACCACAAAAGTAATGTCTGGTCTTCTATAAAACTGATTATTCATAAAGTTTCCTACAAGGAAAACATATGAAATGTTCTTTATTTGTTTTCATTCAAATTCATTGTTAGCACATTGATATAAATTAGACTTATCAATGGACACCACAATTGAACAATCTTTCATCCTAAACCTTTCAAGAACTTTGTTGATGTAATAGGCCTTTCAGGTGGAGAAATTTTCAAGGCTCTACAACATCTGACTCTCTTGAATCTGCCAAACCTAATAAAATTATCAAAGCTTAGTCAGACAAACAGATTTTTACAATTTGAAACACTAAATTTGTTATGATCACCAAAATTTAGATTTTTTTTTTTGAAACAGACAAATAAGTTTTACATTTCTCCTCCGTTTTATTCCCTATTATATATACATGTATATGGAATAAGGTTTGATTTCTCTATCATTGGTCTGAACCTTAAATGAAGTAATCTCTCGTTTTTCTGATTTCTTTACTGTCGAAAGAAAAGTTTTAACATGTTACATTTTACACTAATTTTCTTCTAAAAAGAATGGTTTTCTTCTGTTGAGGTTTTAGGATAAACTAGACTTTTTTTCTAAAAGGGAATGGTTTTCTTGAATTCATATTTTCACAAAGGAAAGAAAACTTTCCTCTTGTTAAACCGACCATAATGTAAATCATTTCCCGACCATTTCAAACATTTGAAACAAAGTCATTACAGACAAAATTCATTTGCTTCTTTACTTAGCTTAGTATCTAATTCCTTGAAGTTCAGCTCATGGATGGCGCAGGAAACAAGTAGTAATCACACTTTACAATGTTTCTACCCCCACATGAAGATTTTCGTTACAAGAAAGAATTACAGGACTTGTATGCATATGAAACAGCTAAAGTCATCGTTCTGTAACATTGAAACATCATTTGCTTTCTACAAATTCACAACTTCGAGAGAAAAAAAAATGGACTACAAGCATGAATGGTAGGTACACCTTGACTTGAACTATCTCTCAGAATTGCTCCATATTCACAACTCACAACAGTTCACTGGTCACTGCCGTAAAACATAAATGCAGTGAGAAACTCATTCTTCCTAATAGATATTAAAAAGTAAACTCCACAAACTTATACTTTACAAGCTTTCAATCTCCCCCGCTATAGGAAAAAAAAGAATGGGAGAAAGAAAACAACAAAACTGACGATGTACAAAAGAAAGAATGTTTTTGGTTGGCACAAGGCAAACGAATACAATCTCTATATTCTTCCCAACTTTCAAGGTGGTAAGGATTGGGAAGTTTGGAAGGTCATGATTCCCATCTTTGTAAGCGAAAAATTTGCCTGGTTCCTCTGGAAGATGATGCCGGCATAACGAAGAGGGATTTAGTGAAATTATTTTTGGTTTCAAGAGAAGAAGTTTGGCAAAATTAGTTTGATTAAAACCAGCAGCCTCTGAACTCCACTATGCCTATGCTCATAGTATGTGGTCCCTTAAGACATGTTCTGGGTATGGCTCCTTTGGTGGTGGAGATCTTTAAATTCTGAATCACTATTTGACGCACTAGGTGACATCCTTGCAGAGTTGTGTTCAACCATTTCTTTTGAAGCAGTTGAACGGAATTCCGAGCTGAGATTATCAAAATCGGAATCATCAAAGCTTCCATTAACCATCTTTCTGAATCTTGCAATGTCTTCATTATACTGACCAGAATGATAAACAGTGCTCTGACCATATTTCACCCCATTTGAAAGATCATATAGTTGATCACCGTTGTCTAAGGATCTTAGCACCTGATAAAAACCAATGGACAATGATTTGAACAAGTTAAGATAGAAATGATACAAAGGCAAATAACTGTGCCAAAATTATTTTGAGAAATAAGTAGATGGAGGTTTTTGATGAACACAAAACAAGTTCAAATTGTCTAGTATTGTTATCACCTGAACCATACGAGGTCGCTTTTGAGCAGAATGGCGAACACATGCTGCTGCTGCCTCAGTCATTTTCAACATTTCTTTTTCAATGTATTGTTGTTGAAGCTTAGGGTCTACTAGTTCACCAAATTCTCCTGTCTCAAGTGTACGAAGGAGAAGTGGACGAGCCTGTGGAGAGAGGAAAACATCATTTGAGGTGAACGTTTTTTAATGCGATTGATCATGTGAAAAAAGATTGATTTAACCAAATTCAAACTTGAGTGTATTTCATTTCATAAACTAAGAATACTGTTAAGACGTACCCACTCAACCAAACTCTCCTCTCCCAAGGGCTGCGTTGGATCAACAGGTTTCCTTCCACTTATAAGCTCAAGGAGGACAACTCCAAAAGAGAAAACATCTGATCTATCCGTTAATTTTCCACTTGTTGCATACTCTGGAGCCATGTACCTGCAAATTGAAGCTAGCATGAGTTAGAGTGTCAGTTCAGCATTTGGCACTATTGAAGGTTTTCTCTGATATTGTTTCCACTATGGATAAAGATATTTTGATCCATATTTTTTGACTCACTTTTAACCCACTACTCCAATCACTTTTCAATTATCTATTTTGATTTTTTTAGTGGTGTGATGTGATGATCTAAAGATGATGGAAATTGTGGGTTAAAACTGAGTAAAAAAAAGTGAATCAAAATATCATTATCCTTCCACTGTATACTCAAACCTCCTAAAAAGGCCAGTTCAAATAGATATGTCTACTTGGCTTTCAAAATAACAGTGATAAACAACGATATTTCTGTGTATTTTCTGAATACAACCAAAGAGGTTGCTTCAACTTTGACAGCAAGTGACAACCTTCATGAATGTCCATATATTAGAATGTACTTCTTTATGTTTTAGACAGAGAAAACCTACCCAAAGGTCCCCATCACCCTAGTTGATACATGAGTATTAGTATCATCTGTTAGCTTTGCAAGTCCAAAGTCTGCAACCTGTGCCTCGTAAGCATTATCCAAAAGAATGTTTGCCGATTTAATATCTCTGTGAATAATCTTTGGGTTGCCTAGGAAAAATAAAATACTTTAGTTTTCTTCAAAACTATACAGATTAGTTGTCACTTAGTGTTAATTGTGCTTGAAGAAACGTACACAAAAATCTAGCACGGTCAATATCCCTCTTATCTTTTGATTAATGAACCCACAAGACTCAAAAAATACAGGAAATTCTTTAAGTTTCGTATGAACTTCATAATGTAGGGTACAGATTTAAAATCAAATCATATTTTAAGATCTCCTGAGCTTTCAGCCAGTTCTCTGCCATAGAAAACTTTTCTCCAATTCTTTTCTACCGTTTAAGTAAATTTCGTCAAACAGAATACACAATGAGAGTAACAATGTAAAAATTAATAAATTGTCAGCCCCAGAGTTTCGTTGAGAAAAGGGTAGAAAAGGAGCTTCTTGGGCCAAAAGAAAATCTTGACTGAATTGACAAGGATAACATGCATATCCAATTTAGTTATGCCCTTTGCACAACTTTTTGAACGCCATGCACATTAGAATCTAAGTTGCATTGGACCCACTTAAAACTGTTCTAGGTTTTTCTGTACACAGTATGCAAAAGTCATTTCCCTATCAATTGTTCAAGTAAAATGGCACCATGTTCTAGAGAAAATGGCTTCCATCAATTGTTTTAATGTATTGCATGTTAGAAAAGATAATCTCATAGCAGAAATGCAAGATAAACTTACATCCATCATGAAGATATGTCAGGCCCCTTGCAGCACCAATTGCTATCTTCATCCTCTTGGACCAATCCAAAACTGGAAATTCAGTTCCTGTGACAAACGACCAATGATGACATGAGAATCACTTCATAAACAAAGAAAAACAAGAAATTCATTTCTTAAAACAAACAAAAAAAACAAAACAGAAACTCACGTTACCCTGCAAGTGCTGATTGAGATTCCCATTAGGAACGAACTCATAGATAAGCGCTCTTTGCTGTTCTGCTATGCAATAACCAATAAGTGAAACCAAATGTCGATGATGGATTCTGCTGATAGTGTCAACCTCAGCCCTGAACTCCCTTTCTCCTTGGCCACTACCAGCCTTCAACGTCTTAAGTGCCCCCACTCTACCATCAGGCATGGAAGCCTTGTAAACATACCCAAATCCCCCCTCCCCTATTATGTTTTCGCGGGAAAACCCGTTAGTGATCTCCGCAATCTTTTCGTAGGTAAAAACTAACTGGCCACCGCTAAACGCAGGATCTGAAGGAGTTCTTATATGCATGCCACCTTGTTGTGCTCCACTCCCAAAACCAGGCTCCTCTACATAGTAAAGCACATCTGCACTTTATCACACCAAAATCATCAGACACGATAACAACAGGTATTTTGGGTTCTTCTCCCTAAGAAAGAAGAAATAAAGAAGAATGGAATGAGTTTCTCCAAGAAAAAGTTAAAATTAGTATATATACATATGCAGTTAAAAAATAAAAATTTGAAACCAAAAGAACTGCTACAAATTGTAAAACATATCAGTTTTGAAGTGGTAATTGTAAAAGACAAGAACTTTTCTTGTTATTAGTTTTGATGTTCATCTTTCGATTTTGGTTGTGCAGAAGGGAACTGGTTAGAACACCAATAACAACGAAGATGATTGCAGAAAATATATGCTTTACCTCCTGATGTACCTGCTCCTCTTAAATTAGATGTTCCAGGGGAGGGCACGACATGGTTGTTCTCTCGCTTATTCCTTAATAAAAAGAAAATAACCAGAACAATAAAGGCGATGACGAAAACCCCGGCTAGAGTAAGACCAACAATTTGTCCTGTAGTATTATTGCCGGAGGGGCTTGGAGTCACCGCCGGCGGCGGCGTAAGGCTGCTCTTCGGGGGAGCAGACAAATGGAAAATCGGAGGTAATGTTGGTAATATTCGCGGTGGTAATTCTGGTGGTGATGGTCGCAGTTGTGAAGGGGGAGCTGACGCTGCAGGTGTCTGCAGATCCGCCCTACCCAAGGTAATACGAAAAGCCGATGAAGGTGGAGTTGCGGTTGGAGTTGGAGGCGAAAGGAACTGTGGAGGAGCAACGTAAGGTTGCGGTGATGAAGGTGAATTTTGTGGGGGTGGAGGTGGCGGTGATTTTGACGGTTGTGGAGGTGGCGGTGATGGTGATGGTGGCGGTGATGGTGACGGTTGGGAACGTGGCGGCGGTGTGGGAGATGGTGGTGGAGCTGAACGTCTTGGTGACGGAGGAGGCGGAGAACGTGTTGGCGGGGGAGAAGATTGATCAGGCGGAGGTGGCGACGGAGAAGGGGTAGGTGGTGGAGAAGTAGAAGAGGTTGGTGGTGGAGAAGTAGACGGGGGTGGAGAAGTAGAAGGGGGTGGAGAAGTAGAAGGGGTTGGTGGTGGAGAAGTAGAAGCGGTTGGTGGTGGAGAAGTAGAAGGAGTTGGTGGTGGCGATGAATCAACCGGAGTTGATGGGGGAGGGGAATTCTCCGGTGCCGGCGGAGGAGAATATTCCGGCGGAGATACGGTAGGTGGAGGAGAAGACATTTCTGGGGGTGGTGGTGGTGGTGATATCGACGGCGATGGTAAAGGCGATGACGGTGAAGACTGTAGCGGCGGCGGTTCCGAGGGTGGCGGAGACTCTGCGTCGTCCGATGACTGCTGCGACGAGGACTGTGACGGAGCTGAAGCCGTAACAGAATCCGACATAGGCGTCCCATTTGAAGAGGATTCGTTAGCCATTTCTGATTCTCTATTAAATCTGAAGTTGATGATACTCAGAAATGGCAAGAAAATTCAAAAAAACAAAAGGTGGGAATGCCGATGGGACCAATGAGATTATAACTCGAAAAAGTTTCAGAGGTTGCATTTGAGACGTTCAAAGCAGAAAGAGCAGCAAAAACAACAACATGGGTTCTTGTTGTTTAGAAAATGGCATTTAATCGAATTGGGGTGATGAAGTCTTCTTCGCCAGCGAATCCTAGAAACTGGGAAACGGAATTGGCCGCACGATAGCCACGACGCGTTCAGAAAGCTCTCTGTGTGGTGCGCTTCTGAAATGGAAGAGAAAAAAAGATGAATTTGGAGAATCGGTGACGACTGCAACATGCAAATGCAAAACATTCATGAGTCATGAACGTGCATTCTTCCTTAGCATTAATTTAGGTAGTTAGTTTCATTTCATGTTTGCAAAGATTCATGTTGGTTTTTTTGTTGTCATGCTTGCCTCCTCCAATCTCGGGTTACCTACTGTTTCACCGGACACTTCAAGGATTTTGGAAACTTGATATTCAGTTATATATTATTTATTTATTATTACCACCTTCAATGTTAGTAGGATAGCATTTTCAAAAATATAGAGAAACGTTTTTATTAATATTTTATCACATACACATAATAACAAAAATAGAATTTTATTACATAATATTCAACAAAATATTTGAAAATTTTCTGTTTAATATTAACTATTATCATATTTAAGTGTATTGTTTAGAGCAATAGGCAGTAAGAAAAACTCATGTCATGAGCATAGAAAATAAATTATGTTATACTTGAGGAGTATGCTTTGTGTTTTCAAAGTACCATCTTCATATGACGATATTAGAATTCAACACTCTTACTCATTTTTTTCCCTATATTGTAACTTGAGAAACCCCATTGCTTACTTAACCTCCCATTTCATTATGGGCTCCTCCTATTGGATTGGGCTTAAACAAGAGGTTATTCTTTCCTACACCCCATAATTATTAACTGCGCTTGTGTAATAATGAAAAAAAAAACTCAAACACCTTCATTGCACCACCGTACTTGTCACCGTTGCTTCCGCCATCACCATCGCTACACAGGAAGAAGAAAAGGAGAAAAGTAAAGGAGGAAAAGAGAAAATGCAGAAAAAATACACATTCCGAAAAACTCTTTCCGTAATATATTTTATGTAGAGGAAAACTCATTTGGAGAGCGTGTTTCGAAAAACCTATTTCGTAATGCATATCATATTTTCTGAAATTTCTATTCTAAAAATTCTGCTATAAAAACTAGCGTAAATACATACCTATCACACATGTATGTTTTTTTCTAATATTTGCAAATTATTTAAATTTTGAAAGTAAATGTATAAATTGAAAAAAATAAAAGATGTGTATATTTATAAATATATAATTATAACTTATAGATATAGTTTGGATAAAATAAATTTTAGTTATCGTAAAATAAAATATTATAAGTAATATTGTGTAAATAAAATTTCTATTATGAACAATTATTTGAATTTGACAAAATAATTATTAAAATAATAAAAGAATAAATAATTATTTTATAATGAATATTTTTTGAATTAAAAAATAATTACTAAAATGATAAAATTCAAAATAATTTTTTTATTATAAATATCTATTTCAATTTAAAAAATAACAATTAACAATGTAAAGTTGAAAAAATAAAAGTGAACATCAAAGAGATGTATTGTCTTTATATATGATTAGAGATATTATTTTGATTAAGAAAATTTATTTAATTATTTTAAAACATATATTCTGGAAGCCACTTTTTTGAGAAGGTAAAGTATCATTTTTAGGAGGGTTTGCTTGTGCACACAGAAATTGTAGAGGTTCAAGAAGTAAAAGTCTTAAAAAAATTTAAAAGTAGTTACTTTGATCCATGACCTATCCACATTTTGATAAGCATATCTTGCAAATATAGGAACAAGTTAACAAGTATTAAAATTATCCATACAATTCATTACTAAGAGTATTTACGGTCGTATTCATCGGTCTTAACTAAAATTGACTGCTGGTTTTTTCTTTTTTAAGTCATGTTTTTGTTCTTTACTTTTATAATAAAATATTGATTTGGTCATTTTATTTATTTTTATTTCAATTTAGTTTTTGTTTTTGAAAATTTGATATGTAATATAATAACAGTGTTAAAGTGTGTCACGCTCAGTTTTATGGATTTTTTGAATTTTTTTTTATTTTTTTCTAATTTTTTTTATTTAAAAAAAAAACTAAAAATTTGTTACGTGTCAAGCTAACATCAGGCCATATGATAATGACAGTGATGTGGTAGTGATACCCTAATATCACTTGTTACTATTATGTCAGGTGTCATTTACTCATTTTCAATTTGATTTATGTATTTTAATTTTTGTCTCAATTAGTCCCAATTTTTGTAAAAATATTGTAATTTTGTCTCTCTCCAAATTGAAAAAAAAAATATTTTTTATATAAATGTTATACAAATTTTTTTATTAAATTTGATATTTTTATTCAAATTGATATTTTTATTATATATTTTTAACAAAACTAAGTTTATTTAAATGTGTTTCACACTCAATTTTACTTAAAATTGTTTTCAAATTTTAAATTTATTTGTTTTCGATTGTTACATAAACTAGTTAAAATTATTTTTAAAATTTATATAACTTTTATTTTTACACCACTCAAACATTTGTATAGAAATTATTGTACTTTACACATTTTAAACATATATAATTATTTGAAATATAAATTCAAATAAAAAAACAATATTAAAGTATGATGCAAAAAAATATCAATATAAATTGTAATTTTTTTTCTATTAACAACTTTAAATAAAATTTAATGTAAAATATTAATTTAAATAAATTTAATCTTGTTAAAAATATTTACTTGAAATATCAATTTTGATATAAATATTTGTATACATTATACAGAAATTAAATTTGTTTTCAATTTGAAGAGGAACAAAATTATTCAATTTTTACAAAAATTTAGATTATATTGAGACAAAAATTAAAAAACATAGACCAAATTGAGAATGAGGAAATGACACATGGCATAATAGTGACACGTGACATTGTTACTGTCACATCACATTGTCATTGCCATGTGGTAGGACATCAGTTTGACACGTGGCAAATTTGTAATTTTTTTAAAATATTAAAAAAAATAAAAAAAATTCAGGAACTAGTATGTGGGACACCCCTTTAACGTTGTTACTGCACCACGAAAAGAAATTGATTGCATTGAATATCCTAAAATAGGAACCAAATTGAAATAAAAAAATAGAAAGAACAAATCGATATATTTCTACAATAATAGGGACCAAATACATAATTTTTTTTTAATATATTTCAATTCATAGTATCTCTTGCATTAATTGTTTTTATGTTCAAATTTTTTAAATAATAATATGAACAAGAGAGTGGGTTGGTATATATATATATATATATATATATATATATATATATATAAGAGAAAAAAGTGTTAATAGCAAGAATTTTAATATATCATGAAACAACTTTTGGTATTTTTAGACCTTTATTGTGCACATTTGTTAAACAAGAGTGTAGTTAATGCATAACCAAATACACTTTAGTGTGTATAGTTGGGTATTGATAAAGTTAATTTTGAATACAATTTAATTCGTAAATTGGTCTTAGTTGGAATTGATTTTAAAGTTAAGTAGTTCATGTTTTGGCGTTTTTATTATAGAAATAAGTTAATAGTAAAATTTAGTGTAAACTGTTTTATTCAACACATAAGATAGGATTTGGGTCAGTGAAAAATATATTAATCTAGAAACAATATTATTTTTATTTTTCATTTAAACGATATCCAAAGTATATTTGATTCTATTTTATATTCTATTCTAAATTTAAACTTTTTATTGTTAAAAGTGTTTTTTATTCTATTATTGAAGCTTAGACCTAAATATTATAGTTTATTTGACTTTTCACTTTTATGTATGCTTTGAATGTTAAAATAATATTTGTTAAAAACAGATATGTCTAATACTCTTAACCACAAAGGGATCTGAATTGATTAACAAGCTTTTATATGGTTTAAGATGAATCTTGAATAAATCTTTAGGTTTTAAAGCTCAATTAATCAATTTCGCAGTTCTGGGTTAATGGACTG
>Ga0099822_1000695_pt1 | contig 34127 bp, 33 predicted proteins | sample CowpeawhiteBW_FD_76839 | JGI IMG/M metagenome (GOLD analysis project Ga0099822, IMG submission 76839) | Root nodule microbial communities of legume samples collected from California USA - Cow pea white BW | ecosystem: Host-associated > Plants > Roots > Nodule | place: USA: California | collected... | reverse complement strand
ATCGAGGCGGTGGTGAGCAGCACGGCGGCGGCACCGAACACGTAGCGGAAAGCGGTGATCATGTCGGCAACGGGAATTGCACTCACGACGCCCGCGCTCGCGGCGTGATGCTCGCCGGCGAGCGAAATATCGGGCCCCAGCGTGATCAACAGGATCGCCGCGAAAGCCGCGACCGTGAAGGAAGCCATCAATGCGCGGAAGAAATTCATCGCGCCGGTGACGGTTCCGACCTGCTCCCGCGCGACCGAATTCTGCAGCGACACCACACTGACCGGGAACGTGGTGCCGAGCCCGAGCGCGAACACGCCCATCAGAACCAGCAATCCCCACAGCGGCAAGGTCGTCACGGCCATCCCGACGTCGCAGATCGCGGCAACCGAGGTGCCGACGATCGCCACGCGCTTGTAGTGCGTGGCCTTCGCCATGGTTCGACCCGCGATCGCAGCCCCGCAGGTCGAGATCGCCGCGAGCGGGATCAAGGCAAGCCCGGCCTCGCTGGCGCTGAGGTGATAGACCACCTCGTAATAGAGCGGCAGGTGGACGGTCAGGCCGACGATGGCGCCGAGCGCGCAGCCGCCTGCACCCATCGCGAAGGGAACCACGGAGCCGCCGAGCAGCGACAGCGGCAGGAACGGCTCGTAGGCGCGCCGCGCGTGCCAGACGAACGCGCCGGCGAGCGCGATCGAGGCGCCGAGCATCGCGGTGATGGTGGGCGACAGCCAGGAATAGCGCGTGCCGCCCCAGGTCAGCACCAGCATGAATACGACGGCCGAGGCCATCAGCAGGATGCCGCCGAGCCAATCGACCTCGCGCTTACGGTGGAATACCGGGATCTTGCCCATCTTCGGCAGCAGCAGCGCGAGCGCAGCCGCCGCCAGCGGCAGGTTGATCCAGAAGATCATTGACCAGTGCAGATGCTCGGCGAACACGCCGCCGATCACGGGCCCGAGAATGCCGCCGGCCATCCAGACGCTGGAGAAATAGGCCTGGTAGCGGCCGCGCTCGCGCGGGGACACCACGTCGGAGATCACGGTCTGGACGACCGGCATGATGCCGCCGCCGCCAAGCCCCTGCAGCCCGCGGGCGAGGATCAGCGTGGTCATATCAGGCGCGATCGCGCAGAGCACCGAGCCGGCCACGAACAGGCTCAGCGAGGTGACGATCATGGCCCGGCGGCCGTAGATGTCGCTCAAGGTACCGAACACCGGCGCCACGGCGGTGGATGCCAGCAGATAGGATGTGATCACCCAGGACAGATTGGTGACGTCATGAAACTGGCGGCCGATGGTCGGCAGCGCAGTGGCCACTATGGTCTGGTCGAGCGCCGCAAGGAACATCGTCAGCATCAGGCTGATCACGATGGTGCGGACTTCGTCGTGGTTGAGCGCGGCCGGCGGCGCGATGGACGGCGCCTCGCTGAGCTCGATCACCTCGCTCGGAACACCGGACAGTTTCACGGCAATGTCGTCGGGCAATGTCTGTCGGTCGGCAGGAAAACGGCTCTGCCGTTCATACTTGTTCATTTCGGGCGTATAAGTGCTGCGCGGGCCGTGCCCGCGGTGGAATCATTCTGCAAGCCGCAATTTATGCAGCAATTCGTTACCCAGGCAGGCATCTGCGCGCATGGGTGCTTCCCGCCGCAGCATCCTCGCGATGACGTGATCGAAAGCTCCGCGGCCCCACGTCTTGCGACGTCACGCCTTGGTCAATTTCGGCCGTCTCTTCAATCTTGCCCGCTTCGGCAGCAGCGCCGGCCACCGCACGATGTGGTCCTCGAGGTCGGCGTCGTTGACGTCGAGCTCGGTGCCCTGCACCCGCCCCCGCACCGAAACCCCCGCTTCATGAACGGTGTTGGGATCGCCGGAGATCAGTGGATGCCACCAGTAGAGGTCCCGCCCCTCTGCCACGAGCCGGTAGCCGCAGCTCGGCGGCAACCAGTTCAGGGTGCGGACATTCTCGGGCGTCAGGCGGACGCAATCCGGAACCTTGTCGGAACGGTTCGGATAGTCCTTGCAAGTGCAGAGGCCGGCATCGAGCAGTTTGCAGGAGATATGGGTGAAGTAGATCCTTCCCGTATCCTCGTCCTCGAGCTTCTCCAGGCAGCAACGTGCGCAGCCGTCGCACAGAGACTCCCATTCGGCGTTGGACATTTCTTCCAACGTCTTGGTTTTCCAGAAGAATCCCTCCTGGTCCGACGGGCGTTTGGGCGGTGCGGTCATGATTCCCTGAAAATGCTGATGGGGCTCTTCTTGGGATGCCGCCGGAGGCTGCGCAAGGGGGTGGTTTTGCGGGCTCGCAAAAGCCGGCGGGCGACATTAGCCCTCTCATTAAATTCACAAGCTGCGCCATTGGTTTATGGCTGCCGCTCGGATAGAACAAGCAGCGAGTCCCCAACGACGCAAAAGCGCCTTGGGCTTGCCGCAACCTCCAAGCAAGACGCTCGTTGGTGCCCGCGTGGGGCGCCTGCAGCGCTGTCGAACTGATCAAGGGCCACGGTGCGTCAGATCCTACCGCCGCATTGGAAGCAGAAGGTCCGGAATTTCTTCCTCGACCTCGATGCGCGCATCGACTCGACCTTATTCTCATCGGGCAAGGGGCTGCGCGAGCTCTACGAGCGCTATTCCACCTTCATGGATCGCTTCTATGTTGGCCGCTGGAAGCGCTGGGTGTTCATCGAGCCACTATCGGAGGCCGCGACCATCGGGCTCGCCGGCATGGTGCTGATGCTGACGCTCGCGATCCCCGCCTTCCGCGAGACCGCCGACGAGGACTGGCTGAAGAAATCCGACCTCGCCGTGACTTTCCTAGATCGCTACGGCAACCCGATCGGCAGCCGCGGTATCAAACATAATGACACGATCCCGCTGGAGGACTTTCCGGACAACCTGATCAAGGCGACACTCGCGACCGAGGACCGCCGCTTCTACGATCACTTCGGCATCGACGTACCGGGCCTGGCGCGCGCGCTCGTCACCAACGCGCAGGCCGGCGGCGTTCGCCAGGGCGGTTCATCGATCACCCAGCAGCTCGCCAAGAACCTGTTCCTGAACAACGAGCGCACCATCGAACGCAAGGTGAAGGAAGCCTTCCTTGCGATCTGGCTGGAGACGCGTCTCAGCAAGAACGAGATCCTCAAGCTCTATCTCGATCGCGCCTACATGGGTGGCGGCACCTTCGGCGTCGACGGCGCGGCGCATTTCTACTTCAACAAATCGGTGCGCGACGTGAACCTCGCGGAAGCCGCGATGCTCGCCGGCCTGTTCAAGGCGCCGACCAAATACGCCCCGCACATCAACCTGCCGGCCGCGCGCGCCCGCGCCAATGTCGTGCTCGACAACCTCGTCGATGCCGGCTTCATGACCGAGGGCCAGGTGTTCGGCGCCCGCCGCAATCCGGCGGTGGCGGTCGACCGGCGCGACAGAACTCGCCGAACTACTATCTCGACTACGCCTTCGACGAAATGCGCAAGCTCGTCGACACCTTCCCGAAATCCTACACCGAGCGCGTCTTCGTGGTGCGCACCGCCATCGATATGAACGTGCAGCACGCGGCCGAGGAAACCATCGAGAACGAGCTGCGCCAGTTCGGCCGCGAGTATCACGCCACGCAGGCGGCGACCGTGGTGTCCGATCTCGACGGCGGCAGCCGCGCCATGGTAGGCGGGCGCGACTACGGCGCGAGCCAGTTCAACCGCGCCGTCGACGCCTATCGGCAACCCGGCTCGTCGTTCAAGCCTTACGTCTACACCACGGCGCTGTTGAACGGCTTCACGCCGAACTCGAAGATCGTCGACGGCCCGGTCTGCATCGGCAACTGGTGCCCGCAGAACTATGGCCACTCCTATTCCGGCTCGGTGACGCTGACGCCGGCGATCACCCGCTCGATCAACGTCATCCCGGTCAAGCTCTCGATCCTGCTCGGCGGCAAGCAAGGGCCGAAGGCCGGCCGCGCCAAGATCGTCGAGGTCGCGCGCCGCTTCGGGCTGACGGCGCCGCTGCCCGACACGCCGTCGCTGCCGATCGGCTCCGACGAAGTCACCGTGCTCGAACACGCCGTCGCCTATGCGACCTTCCCGAACCGGGGCAAGGCCGTGACGCCGCATGCGGTTCTCGAGGTCCGCACCGGCGCCGGCGACCTGGTCTGGCGCTGGGACCGCGACGGCCCGAAGCCGCGCCAGGCGATTCCGCCGAACATCGCCGCCGACATGGCGGGGATGATGAGCCACGTGGTCAGCGAAGGCACCGCGCGCCGCGCTGCGCTCGACGGCATTCCGACCGCGGGCAAGACCGGCACCACCAACGCCTACCGCGATGCCTGGTTCGTCGGCTACACCGGCAACTTCACCTGCGCGGTCTGGTTCGGCAACGATGACTATTCGCCGACCAACCGCATGACCGGCGGCTCGCTGCCGGCACAGACCTGGCACGACATCATGGTCGCCGCGCATCAAGGTGTCGAAGTGAAAGAACTGATCGGCGTCGGCATGGGCCAGAAGCTGCCGCAACCGGCGAACGTCGCGGCGAATGCGGCTCCGAAAGTGCTGGAGACCAGGCCGGGCCCGCCGCCGGTGCTGACCAAGCGCGGCGCGGATGTCCTGGTCCGGGTCGAGAAGGAGCTCGATGAAGCCGCCAAGACCATTGGCAAGACCACGCTGAACGAGCCCTCCAACGGCACCGCCAAGCCGGGATCCTCCAGCGCGCTGGCCTTCCCCGAAAACTACGTCGCCACGGCCGGGCCGGACGGCACGACGGCGACCGTGCCAAGCAAGAATTGACGTGCGGCTGCTCTTCTCCACCTTGCTGGCGCTGTTGATCGCCACCGCCGTCGGGCTCGGCCTGACCTACATGACCGCGACCCGCGGCACCGATCTCGGCACCTTGAAAATCGGCGCCTGGACCGCGCGGCCGAAGAACGGCACGTCCGACGTCGACCCCTATTCGCGGGCGACGATCGCGCGCAGCGGCGAGCTGCCGGTCGGCACCGGTGACGGCATCGCGTTCACCGCCACCACCGACGACAAGAACAAGCCGCTCGACGGCCGCTGCGACGTCGTCGTCAGCGGCGTGACGCCGGCGGCGCGGTTCTGGACACTGACGCTGTTCGACCGCAAGGGCCATCTCGTCGCCAACGCGCTGCAGCGCTACGGCTTCACCAGCCAGGAGATCATCCGCGCCTCCGACGGCACGTTCGAGATCCACATCGCCTCGCGCGCGCGAGCCGGCAACTGGCTGCCGACCGGCGGCATCGAGCGCTACGCGCTGATGCTCCGCCTCTACGACACCCCGGTCGGGGTGGCGACCCGCACGCAGCGGGACGCGCCGCTGCCGGCGATCGCAACGACGGGCTGCCCATGATCCGCCTGCTGTTCACCATCATCGCGGGCGTGCTGCTGGGCGGCGTGGTGCATCTCGTCAGCGTGCTGGCGCTGCCGAGCATCGCCTCGCAGGACGCCTATTCGCGGTTGACGCCGATGACCAAGCTCAACGAGGTGACGCAGCTCCCGCTGGCCGATCCCGGCAATTCGCCGATGCCGTTGATGGACCCGGCCTTCGCGATGGCGATCTGCCGCTACGATCTGTCGACCGGACCGATCAAGCTCACCGTGCCGGTGAGCCAGGCCTATACGTCGGTGTCGTTCTACACCCGCCAGGAGATCGCCTATTACGCCATCAACGACCGCTCCGCCGGCAAGAAGGTGATCGAGCTCGACCTGATGACGGAAGCGCAGCACGAAGACCTGCCCGAGGACGAGGAGATCACCTCTGCCGACCGGCTGATCATCGACTCGCCGACCACCACCGGGCTGATCCTGCTGAAGGCGCTGGCGCCGGAGCCTGGCCTGATGCCGCAGGCGCAGGCCTCGCTGGCCGCCGCGAAGTGCAAGGTGCAATCCGAGCCGACGGCGGCAAAGCAGGACGCGCCAACGCCCGCTCCGTCCGCGCCGCCTCCGGCGCGCAAGCGCTAGGCAGCCGCCGCAGCGGCGTGCCGGCCGCAGCGGCAGGCCTCGTAGTCGACGGGATCGTGACTGTTGACGATGGTGACCATGTCGCCGTGGGCCGCCTTCAGCGCCCGCAGCCGCTCCTGGTTCTGGACGCGGGCGGCGCGATCCATATCGACGCGGCGCTGGAACATGCCGAGCACGAGCGGGATCCGCGGTCTCGGATCGAGCTGGGCATTATGGAAATAGGCATCGCCGGCGTGCAGCAGCCACCTGCCGCCGTCGCGCACCGCGATCGCGCAATGGCCGAGCGTGTGGCCTGGCAGCGGGATCATGAGGATGTCGGGCTCGCGGTCGCCGAGCGCGCGCACGCCGGCAAAGCCGAACCAGTTCTCGCCGCCGTCGTCATGGAGCGCCCAGTGCGGCCCGTGCCGCCACTGCGCTGGGACGTAGCGACCGGCCGGCGGCGCAATCTGCCGCGTCACCGCCATCTCGTATTCCCTGCGATGGACGTGAACCCTGGCCTTCGGAAAGTCCGCCACCCCGCCCGCATGATCGCGATCGAGATGCGTCAGCAAGAGATGCCGCACGTCATCAGGCGAAAAGCCGAGCGCCTTGACCTGCCGCACCGCAGTCTCCGCCGGATCGAGCCGCGGCGTGGTCTGCCGCACCCATTTGCGGCCGAGCCGCGAGGGGTCGGCGATGTCGTCGAGCCCGATGCCGGTATCGACCAGCACGAGACCGTGATTGCTCTCGACGAGCACGCAGTGACAGACCATTCGCCCGCGCTGGAACAGACCGCCGGTGCCGTTCACAAATCGCTGTCCGATCGGGCACATGGTGCCGGTGTTGAGATGATGGATCCGCATGATGAGCCCTCCGCTAGATGAGCGCACGGCTTGCCACGGGTTATGACATAGGTAAAATATTGTCTTCCGATCTAGTTGATAGGATTGGCCTATGGATATCCGCGAGCTGCGCTATTTCGCGGCGGTCTACCGCGAGCGCAACCTCACTGCCGCAGCGAAGCGCTGCTTCATCTCGCAGCCGTCGATCTCGGCGGCGATCACCAATCTGGAGGCCGAGCTCGGCACCACGCTGTTCATCCGGCACAAGAAGGGCATGGCGCCGACGGAATCCGCCGCGCAATTCCATGCCGTCGCCCGCAGGATCATCGATGAGACCGACGCTGCACGAAACCTGTTTCGCAAGCCCGCGACGCGGCAGGCACTGACGCTCGGATTGTTGCGCACGCTCGATCAGGCGCGCACGATTGCGCTCTTGAAGCCGTTGACCGGCAACGCCGACATCGCGCTGCGTCTGGTCGGCGCCAACGAGAAGGCCGACGCGCGAATCGTCTCGAAGAGCATGATCGGCGCCGGCGAGCACTTCATCCCGCTCTGGAGCGAGCGTTACGTCGCGGCGCTGCCGCCGTCGCATCCGCTCACCCTGAACGAGACGCTGCGGACCGCCGACCTCGCGGGCGTTCCGATGATCGATCGCTGCCACTGCGAGCAGCAGGGATTCTTCAAGCGCGCCTCGCCGCCGCGCGCCCCGGTGGCGATCGCGGAATCGGAGGATTGGGCGATGGCGCTGGTTGCCGCCGGCGTCGGCGTTGCGATCGTCCCTGAAGGGGTGGCGCGCGGCAATCCCGATGTCGCGGTGCGCGCGATCGAGATCGATGTGACGCGACAGGTCGGGCTCGCCTATTCCGCGGCCCGTCCGCCGTCGGACGCGCTGAAGGAATTCATTGCGACGCTGCCGCGGCAGCACGCGACCGGCGCCCGCGCAAAGTCGAAGGCGAGCAAGCCTAACCCTTCGACACCACGGCGCGGCCGATGACCGGCGGAGAGACGACCGGCGACGTCGCCGCGAGCCGGGCGAGTTCGCCAATCTGGCGGTCGGCGTCCGCCGCCATGCCGTCGGGCGCCTGGATCACCAGCCGCTCCAGCGCCCAGCGATAGGACGAGATGCGCCGCTCGAGGCTCTGCTGGACCCACTGCACGATCAGCGCGTTCTCTTCCATCCGCGCGACGGCGTCGGCGCGCTCACGCGGCGACACGTCCGCGATCATGTTGAGGCTGGCGTTGCGCTTGCGGTCGATGTCGATGACCTGGCCCGCGGTGGCGAAGAACGGCTCGAAGCGCGTGATGTCGTCGCGGACGTCATCGATCAGCAGCGAATAGCGCGATGCAAACGAGCGATGCGGCTCGTCGATCAGATTGCGCCCATAAGCCGTGCGGTCAAACACCACCCTCTGCCGCCATGGCGACGGCAGCCGCTGGTAGTCGCCAAACACGCTCTTCCAGGCCGGGCGCGACAGCGGCGCCTCGATGAACTGATAGGCGAGATCGCGGAGCTGGCGTTCGTTCTCGGTGAGCTGAAACTGGGAGGCCAGCATGCCGACGCTGCCGGTCGCCTCGGCGCCGAGCCAGCGGTGCATATCGTCGTTACGGAAGTCTGCGCGGGTGCGTCCGAAATCACCGCCACTGCAGCCGCAGAGGGCTGTGCCCGCCAACAGCACTATCAACGCCGGGAACGCCCGTCGGCCGCCAATCCGTTGCGCAAGCTCCGGCATCGCGCGATGTCCGCAATCAGGAACGCCGGCGGCGACGGCGGCCCGGTGCAGTCCCTTGTTCGGGTCCGCGATCGCCGCCGGTTTGCTCGGCGCCTCGCTCGATCCGAACGACGGGAAGGATCAGGACCTTTCCTACGCCTTCGCTTGCAGCGCCGTCTATCATGCTCGGCCGCCGCGTAGTCGCATCCGCCGGAAACTCAATGATGGTGCCCATGTTCCGTTCTCTCTGGCCCCCGCATGGACATGATTTGCCCTGCGCTCTGAATTAAGAGCACGCATGGTTAATGACATCTTAATCTGCGGATGCGGGCGGTTACGGATGTGGCGCTGTGCCTTATTCGACACGCGTAAATTGTAGCGTTCGCCTTCACGACTTATTTTCCTTAACTGCCTCTTAAAGCAGCCCGCGTAAGCTCGCCTGCACAAGGCTTTCCAAACCCGAACCGATACCGACGTCGCGTAACGCCCGAGATGAGCGCTGCTCCACTATTTCCCGGCTTTGATGGGCTGATGACGCTCTCCCGTCGCGAGGGTGTCGATATCCGCCCGACCTTGCTGCGCGTGCTGACTGACCTCTACGTGCAGGCAAGCGCCCACTCCGCCGACGAGGAGCAGCAATTCGTCGAGCTGACGTCGCGGCTGATCGATGAGGTCGACGACGCGACCCGCGCTGCCGTCCGCGCGCGCCTCGCGATCTATCCAGGAACGCCCGCCAGGATACTCGACAAGCTTGCGCTGCACCGTGCCGGTCCAGGCCAGCCAACGCCGGTCGCTTCTCCCATTCCCGCTCCCGCGCCTCCTGCGCCGACGGCCCGGATCCCAACGGAGGCAGAGCTGCGGATGGCGGCGAGCCTGTCGATGCGGCCGAACGATGCCGCCGAAATCTCGGACACATTCTTTGCCGCCAGCGCCAGCGAGCGCGCGCGGATCCTGCACAATCTGCAAGACACGCCGCTGAAGGCGGCCGCGCGGATTCCCGCCGCACGCGCCGCACGCGCGATCCATATCCTGGAGATGGCGGCATTCGCCGAGGACATCGACAACTTCACGCTTGAGCTCGGCGAGGCGTTGATCCTGCCGTCGCGGATCGCTGCGCAGGTGGTGAACGATCCCGGCGGCGAGCCGCTCGCCTGTGCGATGCGGGCGCTCGACGTGTCGAGCGCGGCGTTCCAGCGGATCCTGATGTTCCTCAACCCGGAAGCGGGCTCGTCGGTCAACTATGTCTATCGCCTGTCCCGGCTCTACGATCGCCTGAGCGAACGCTCCGCACTGGTGATGCTGGCGGCGTGGCGCGGTTCGACCATGGCGGTGCCGCGCGCCAAATATCGCTCCTCGCTCTACGACGATGAACTACATCGCACGCGCCCGGCGTCGTCGCTGACGCGGCCGGCCGTGCAGCCCGGCAGCGCGCCGGCCATTCGCAACCAGAAATCCAAAAGCTAGCTTCTCGCAAGATCGAGGAAGTGGCGTCCGGTCGGGTCCTCGGTCTCGACGATCCAGGCGTCAGGATCGAAGCGGACCTCCTTGACCAGCCGCTGCTCGACCGACGGCTCGGGCAACGGCTGCGGCGCGATCGGAACAAACAGACGCTCGACCGGGCGGCTGTCGTCATAGACCGTCTGCGGCGCCGGCGCATACAGCATCGCATTGCCATCCATCAGCGCCACCTTGACGAAGACGGCACCGGCCTCTTCGGCGCCCTTCTTGCGGATCGCGCCGAAGACGCCCTCGGTCTGGCAGCGGCGCAGATAGGCGGCCACCCAAATGCTGGTTTTCAATCGCATCAGCCGACCTATAGGCCAGCGGCGCGGCCCCGTGCAATCGTGATGTCAAGCAAGCCCGCGGGTTGACCGCTACGGGGAGCGTCCATATCCGTGTCGTTGCGGTGCAAGCCGCACCCGGGTCCACGGGAAGGGTTGAACCCACTTGCAGCTATCAAACGGCACATCGAGCCTTTGTGCAGCCGGTTTTGTGGACCATCGGCGATCCATGCACGGAGGTTTTCCATGGACCGATCGCCCGCGCGATTGAATCTCGAACATCTGAAGAAGCAGGCCAAGGAGCTGATGCGGCTCTACCGGCGACGGGCGCCGGAGGCTTACGCCCGCTTCCGGCACGCGCTTCTGGCGGCGGCCGGGCGCAGTGACGACGACATCGCCGCGCTCAACCTGCAGCTCCACGACGCGCAGTCCTGCGTGGCGCGCGATCTTGGTTTCGTTTCATGGATGGATTTACGGCGTTACGTCGAGGCACAATCGCCTCCCGGCAAGAGCAAACCCGATCGCGTGCTGCGCTGGCTCCAGCTCGTCTATGCGGGGGATGTCGACGGTACGACCAATCGCGCCAATCCGCGCGTCGCCGCAAGGATGATCTCCGAAGATCCCGATCTGGCCGCCGGTGATCCCTATCTGGCCTGCGCCATCGGCGACGAAGCTGCCGTGCGGCAGGCAACGACCAGCGATCCCGGTTGGGTCAACCGGCCGGGCGGACCGCTGAAGCTGCCGCCACTTGTCGCCGTCACGCATTCCAGCCTGCTGCAGATTCCGGACTTCCGCGCGCGCCTGCATCGCTGTGCACGCCTCCTGCTGCAGACCGGCGCCGATCCCGATCAGCACATCGCCAGTCGCTGGCCGCCGGCATCGCTCAGCGAGCCGGACGACCGCTTTCCCTTGTCGGCGTTATACGGTGCCGCCGGACGCAATCACGATCTGGCTCTGACGCGGATGCTGCTCGAGGCCGGCGCCGATCCGAACGACAACGAGTCGCTGTATCACTCGCTGGAAGGCTTCGTGACGACGGGCGCGCTGCTCGAGCATGGCGCGCAGATCGAGGGCACCAACGCGATGTACAAGGTCCTCGACGACGAGAACGTCGCCGCGCTCGAATTGCTGCTCCGGCACGGCGGCGATCCGAATGAGCCCGCGCGCAACGCGCCGCTGACCGATTACGGCTCGCCGCTGATGTGGGCGATCCGGCGGCGGCGCTCGCCCCGGTGCATCGCGATCTTGCTCGACGCCGGAGCCAATCCGCGGACCACAACCGCCGACGGTCTCGGCGCCTACAGGTTCGCGCTGCAATTCGGACTGACCGACGTCGCCGAACTTCTGCGAGAACGGATCGGCGCCGAACCGGTGCCCGATGACGAGCGGTTCGTCGCCGCGTGCGCCAGCGGCAACGAGAGCGAGGCACGGCGGATTCAGGCCGAACGCCCCGATCTTCCGCACTCACTCTCGGCGCAACAGTTGCGCCTGCTTCCCGAGCTCACCGCTGCTGGTGACGACGTTGGCGTGCGGTTGATGGTCGAGCTCGGCTGGCCCATCGCGGTGCGCGGCGGTGACTGGGATGCATCCGCGCTCAATCACGCGGTGTTCCGCGGCAATGCCGGCTTGACGCGGCTCCTGCTCGAGCACGGCGCACAATGGACAGAGCAGCACGGCTTCGGCGATAACGCGTCCGGCACGCTGTCCTGGGCGTCCTGCAACGGGCCGGTCGAAGGTGGCGATTGGGCCGGCTGCGCCCAGGCCCTGCTCGACCACGGCATGCCTCGTGCCGCTCCGGATGGTGACGATCCGGAATGGGTGTTGATCGGGGGCCGCAAGAAGCTGTTCTCCGACGAGGTCAGAGACGTCCTGCTCGGGGACATCGGCTGAGCGGCGGAATCATTCGATCGGGTGGCCGATCATCGCCGAGAGCTCATGCACCAATCGATCGGACATTTGTCCGGTCACCGGGAGCCTGCGCGCACGCTCGAATTTCGCGATCGCCGTCTGGGTGTCCGCGCCGATCGTGCCGGTCGGCTTGAGCTGGCCATAGCCATATTCGGTCAGCGTGCGCTGGACCGCTGCGATGCGCTTTCCGGCGGAGCTCAAGTGCGAGGTCGGGATCGGTGCCGGCGGTCGAATGACGTTGGACGGCGCGGCGGCCGGTGGCGCGGCGGTCGACTTCAGCACCAGACTGGTCATGGGGTCGGACGCCTTCGCTTCAACCGGCTTGGCTTCAGCAGGTTTTGGCTCGGCGGGTCTGGTTTCAGCGGGCCGCGTCTCCACCGGTTTCGCTTCGACCGGCTTGGACGGCTCCACGGCGGCGGGCTCGGCCGAGCGTGCGGCAGCTTCAGCCGGGCGCGGACGCGGCAGCGGGCTGGCCGCGGCGGCGACCGGCGCCGGCGGCGGAAGCGTCACGACCGAACCGCCAAACATCGGCGACGGATGACGACCGGCCTGCAGGAACAGGGCATTGATCAGGATCGCAACAATGACGGCCGTTGCCAGCACGCCCGCGACCATGTCCTTCGGACTGTGCAGCAGCATGCGCAGGACGAGGCCACGTTCCTCCTCGGCCTCGATCGCCACTGCCTTGGCACCGCGGCGACGGCGCGGCGCTTCATCATCGTCCAAAGTCTTTCTAGGCACTTTTCTTCACCTGATGGGCTTGCTCTTGTAGTCCGGATCGCAGCGCGGGCTTCAGGGGTGAAACATTGCTGGATGGTTCGGAGGCTGCAGCCGGCGTGAACGCGAGCGGCAGCACGATCGATACCGTGGTGCCCTCGCCGACCTTGCTCTCCACGCTCAGTGCGCCGTGATGCAGGCCGACCAATCCCTTGACGATCGAAAGGCCAAGACCCGTGCCCTCGTGCCGCCGCTGATAGGTCTTGCCGGCCTGGAAGAACGGATCGCCGATCCGCTTGAGGTCGTCGGCGGCAATGCCGACACCGGTGTCCGAGACACGCAGCAGCAGCCGCGCCCCCTCGACCGCAGCCGATACCGTCACCCTGCCGCCGCGCTCGGTGAATTTGATGGCATTGGAGACGAGGTTGAGCACGATCTGCTTGAACGCGCGCGGATCGCCGTTCATGACCGGCAAATCATCGGGGACGCGGGTCACGAGATCGACGCCGTTCTCGCGTGCCTTCAGCGCCACCAGGTTGCAGCAACTGACCAGCGCCGGCCGCGGGAGAAACGGCTCGGGAGAAATCTCGAAATTGCCGGACTCCATCTTCGACATGTCGAGGATGCCGTTGACGACCGACAACAAGTGCTGGCCGGAGTCGTGGATGAGTTGGGCGTATTCCTTGCGGCGTGGCGCGTCGAGCCCCAAGGCATCTTCCTGCGCGATCATCTCGGAGAAGCCGATGATGGCGTTGAGAGGCGTCCGCAGTTCGTGGCTCATGGTGGCAAGGAAGCGCGTCTTCGACGCGTCCGCCTGCTCGGCGGCGGTGCGTGCCAGCTCGAGGGCTTGCTCCTGCGCCTTGCGGTCGGTGATGTCGCGGATCACCGCGACGACCTCGGCCTCGCCCGAGCCTTGATCAAGCGGACGGCAACGCATCTCGACCCAGATGAAGTCGGCCGCGGCGGTCTGTCCTCCGGCGGCGTCGCGGCGCAACCGGAACTCGACGCTGCACGACGCGCCGCCGCGCGCGGCATCCGAAAGTGCCGTGAGATAGGCGGGACGATCCGCGACGTGAACGCGATCGAACAGACCATGGCCCAACAGCCGCGGCGCCGTCACGCCGAGCATGATTTCGGCCGCGGGCGAAATGAAGCGCACCGCACCGTTGCGGCTGTGCCGCGACAGCACGTCACTCATGTTGTGCGCCAGCAGCCGATAGCGCTCTTCCTCGACGTAGAGCAGCGACACACTGGTGCGCGCCAATGACTCCGCGCCAAAGGCAAGCCCGGCTGCGTAGAATATCGCCGATACGACACCGAACCCGCCCAGCATGCTGTTCGCGGCAATCGCGGGCTCGACAGCCGGCAGCATGTGAAAGTATCCGAGCGCGCTCAGCAGCGCCGCACAGGTCATCGCCAGCGCAAATGCAAAGGCGACCACGCGCCGCGACGCCGACAGCGCCGCCCCGATCGGAATGACGACGAGCCATACGGCCGCGAAGGACGCGATTCCGCCGGTGGTCGCCGCGATCATCATCACGAGACCGGCGAGCGCCAGCGACGACAGCACATGCGCGCCCTCGTAGCGCCCGGTGCGCGACAGGAACCACGAGAGCAGGATCGGCGCGATCAGCCAGGCGAACGCGGCGACCTCGATCGCGGTGGGTGCACCGCGCATCGCAAGGAAGGCTGGAAAGGACGCGAGCGCAGCCAGGCTGCCGAGCAGCCGCGGCGCCATGAAGGCGCGATGGCGCGCACGCGTCAGCGCATCATACTGCGCCGACGGATGCAGCAGTGCATCGAGGCAATCGCGAATCAGACTCACTACACTCACAGCACTCGCGCTTCGGCTCGATCGTCAGACAGACGCGCCGGAACGCCTCCTTGGTGATTGCAGGTCAACGTGTCAGAGCGAACTTAAGCGAACGCTAAGGCGAGGCGCCCCGCCACCAAACGCCGTGCATTCGCGAAGCTTTGCAGCGCTATTCACCGCGCATTTGTCAGGGATGGTGAACGGCAGGTTTCCGGACCTGACGATCTATGGTTTCGAAATGGTGGACGCGGCCGATGCCGTGCATCCGGTACCGCTGGACACCATCAATCGAAAATTTACGCCGAATCAAATCAGGGCGATTTTCGGCGAGTTTACCTCAATGCAAACACTTCCGATTTATCGAGCGATGCTACCTGTGAGCCAAATGCGGCATCGACCGCATGTGAAGTAAAAGACAAGACAGACGACCGGGGTCGCGCCATGTTTTTCCTGTTGCGCTTGGCATTCTGGCTCGGGCTGGTGCTCGTGCTCCTGCCGAGGGCCAAAACACCTGAATCGGACAATGCGCCGCAGATCAGCGCATCGGACGCGGTATCGGCGGCGACTGCAACCATCAGCGACATGGGCCAGTTCTGCAAACGTCAACCCGCTGCTTGCGAGGTGGGCGGCCAGGCCGCGACCGCGATCGGCCAGCGCGCGACCGACGGAGCGCGCAAGCTCTACCAGATCATCACCGACAAGAAGCCTCCCGACCACACCGGCTCGATCGACCGGGACGATACGGACGGCGCCACGGCCGTCGCCGCATCCCGCGACACCCTGACGGCGGACGATCAGGCGATCGAATTCCACCAGCCGTCGGCGCCATAACCGCAAATTAACCGGGGAACCAGGTCCATTTCCGTCGCATTCGCGGCCCGCCTTCCTATATAACCGCCAAGAACGAAACGCGGGCCGTAATGACGACGATCGACGACATCAGGGACAATTTTTCGCTGCTCGACGAGTGGGACGACCGTTACCGCTACGTCATCGAGCTTGGCCGTGCACTCGAGCCCCTGCCCAAGGAAGAGTATTCGACCGCCAACAAGGTGCAGGGCTGTGTCAGCCAGGTCTGGTTGTCGAAGCGGGTGGACCGCGACGCCAACGGCGAGCCGCGGCTCATCTATCTCGGCGACAGCGACGCGCATATCGTGCGCGGCCTGGTCGCGATCGTGCTGATCCTGTTTTCCGGACATACTCCGAAAGAGATCCTGGCCACCGATGCGCTCGCACTGTTCGATGAGTTCGGCTTCCGCGACCACCTGACGCCGCAGCGTTCCAACGGCCTGCGGTCAATGGTCGAGCGTATCCGCAATGATGCGCGCGAGGCGCTGGCGTCCGCCGCGTAGGGGAACCGCGGTCCACGCTGCGTCGACGCGCCCTACTTTTTCTTCCGCGCCTGCTGGCCCAGTCCCATCTTCTTGGCGAGTTGCGAACGCGCCACTGCATAGTTCGGCGCGACCATCGGATAGTCGGCCGGCAGCCCCCATTTGTCGCGATACTGCTCCGGCGTCATGTTGTACTGCGTCCGCAAATGGCGCTTGAGCGATTTGAAGCGCTTGCCGTCTTCAAGGCACACCAGATATTCCGGCGTAATCGACCTCTTCATCGACACCGCCGGCTTGGCCGGCTCCAACGGTGTCTCGTTGCGGCCCGTCGCAACGCGCAGCAGCGCGGCGTGGACCTGGCTGATCAGGTTGGGAATATCCGAGGCGGGCGTCGGATTGTTGCTGAGATAGGCCGATACGATGTTCGCCGTCAGTTCGACCGGACTCTTGCCTGACGTATCCGACATGGCTCAACCTTTCCCTATGTCCTCGAAGGGCGCGGCACGGCGCGCCGACCGATCAGTATCCGGCCTCGGCAATACATGCGCAGAATCTCGTATTACTTTGCGAATATGAGCGAACGACCGGGAATCTGACAAGAATGGCGAGTCCTGGCTTCAAAGCCGGGCTTGTCGCAAGTATTGGCCTCAGCTCAAGGCCGCTGCTCCAGATGCGACCGGAGTTCGTCAATTGAGGCAAACCGCATCATGCCCTCTGGCATCTGCGCCTCAATTGAGCCGTCCGAGTAGAGCGAATAGGCCATGCCGTCCACGACACCGGACTTCAGCACCGTCACGGGGGGCTGCTCCTGGGGCGCCGGCGGGTGGCCGGGCGATGGCGGAGCAGCTTGCGCCTCGCCGAACGTCGACGGCGTGCGGGCCCCGCGCCGCGGAGCGACATCGACCGACCGCGGCCGTTCCGCCTTCGGCCAGGCATCTTCGAAGCTGGGTGAGGACTCGCCGGGCGCGGTGGGATTGGGGCGAAGCTCCGGCGACAACAGATCGGGAGGCAGCGGCTCCGCCGTCCGGCCTTGGGCACGCTCACGCTCCTTCCGTGAGGTCGAGGAAAACAACGAGTTGCGTCGCCTGGGCGGCGCGGAGGCGGCCTCCGGAGCGGCCCCGGCTGGCGCGGACGGCACCTCGCCTGGGGTGCCGCGGGACGCGATTTCTTCGGCCCAGGGTGGTGGCGAGGCCGCCGGAGCGGCAGGAGCCGCTGCTGGGGCCAGCGGCGGAGGCATCACGGCCTGCGGCTCGCGCTGGAACGGGATGTCCCCGGAACGGGGCCACGCGGGAAGCTCGGGGTCTCCGGCAGCGGGAACTCGGACCGGGCACCTGCCGCAACGGCGCCCAGCCGCCGGGCGATATTCTGGCGCTCCCGGACGGCCACGGCGATCGCCAGCACGATGGCGCCGGTGCACACTCCGGTGACTCCAGCCATGATCAACGTGCTGCCGACGCTGAATTCCTCATTGGGAATTCCCAGGCCGATCGCCGCCAAGCCCGCCAGGACAAGGCCCGCGCCGACGACCAACAGAGCAACCATCATCGAACTAACCCCCGGGCGGCCCGCGTAAAAATCGGCGCAGCCACCAACGCCACGATACCGTCATATTGCCCACACCGCCAACCGCCAACTGTGGACAGAGTTCCCGAAAATCTCATTACCGCCGGCAGGATAGCGCGCCTGCCGGGATCGGCGCTGGTTCTCCCGGCAACGATTCCCGTAAATCTACTGTCTACGAAATACTGCTAATTTATTGCAACGCTTCCGGGAAATTACGCCACAATTACCAATTACTTGGAAATGGAACTGCGCTATATGGACGCCGGGGAATGAGGCCCTAAAGCGCCAACTGGGCCACAGGGACGCCGGTACCGCTAGCCATGTCATCCATTACGACGTCTGCCATCGATACGCCTGCGCGGCGCTCGGTGGAAAAGACTTGCGACGATCTCGCCATTCTCGTCCTTGGCGTGGTCGCCGTGATCGCTGGTCTTACCTTTCGCGATTATGGACTGGGATGGGACGACTACACCCACGCCGAATACGCCGACCTCCTGCTGCGCATGTACGGTTCCGGCTTCAAGGACACCGGCGCGCTATCCTTTGCCAACCTCTACATGTACGGCGGCGGCTTCGATATGGCGGCCGCCTTGCTGCACAAGATCGTTCCGCTGGAGCTGTTCGAGACGCGCCGGCTGGTCGGCGCCATCGTCGGCGTGATCGGGCTCGCGGTCACCTGGCGGCTGGCACGTCGGGTCGGCGGTCCGCTGGCCGGGCTGGCTGCGCTCCTGCTGCTGGCGCTGTGTCCGACCTTCTACGGTCATATGTTCATGAACCCGAAGGATGCGCCGTTTGCCGTGGCGATGGTGATCCTGATCATGGGCCTGGTCCGCTTGGCGGAAGAATATCCGGCTCCCTCGCCGCGCACGGTCCTGATCGTCGGCTTCGGCGCCGGCCTGTCGCTCGGATGCCGGGTGCTCGGCGGGCTCGCGCTGATCTATGCGGCCATCGGCTTCATCCCGCTCTGGATCGATGAGTGCCGCAAGCAGGGCACGGGTGAGGCGCTGCGCCGCTTCGCGCATGTGGTCTACGTGCTGCTGCCGGGGCTCGTGTTCGGCTATCTCGTGATGGGCCTGATCTGGCCGTGGTCGATCATGGAGCCCGGCCATCCGCTGGAAGCGGTGACCTACTTCTCGCACTTCTTCGAGAAGCCGTGGAAGGAGATGTTCGACGGCGCGCTGGTGTCGGTGCCGGACATGCCCTGGTCCTATCTGCCGACCCTGTTCGCGCTGCAGCTTCCCGAGGTGCTGCTGGTGCTGCTGATCGCGGCCGTCGTCATTGCCTTGACCTCGCTGTCGCGCAAGGAGGTGCCGGCACGGCGCAAGACCGTGATGCTGATGCTGACGCTAGCGGCGATGCTGCCGCTCGTCATCGCGATGGTGAAGCGGCCCGCGCTCTACAACGGCATCCGTCATTTCATCTTCGTGATTCCGCCGATGACGGTGCTGGCCGGCGTCGCATTCGCGCGCGGCGTCGACTGGCTCGGCGAGAACCGCCGCGCCTGGCAGCCGGCCGCACTCGCGGTGTTCGCGTTCGGCCTGCTGCTGCCGCTCAGCGAAATGATCCGCCTGCACCCGTATCAGTACACGCACTTCAACCACATCGCCGGCACGGTGCGGACCGCCGACAACTACTTCATGCTGGACTATTGGGGCCTCGCGCTGAAGCAGGCTTCGGACGGGCTGCGCGAGCAGTTGGCCGAGCGGCAGGAAGTGCCGCCGCAGGACCGCAAATGGAAGGTCGCGGTCTGCGGTCCGCAGCGGCCGGCCCAGGTCGCGCTCGGCCCCGACTTCACGATCGGCTGGGACAGCACCGGCGCCGACTTCGCCATGACGCTCGGCGAGTTCTACTGCAAGGGTCTGGCCGCGCCCGTGCTGGTCGAGATCAAGCGCGACGACGTGGTGTTCGACCGCGTCTATGATATCCGCGGTCGCAGCATCTCCAGCCTGCTCACGATCCCGGCTCCCTGAGCGCCGACGCCGGCACAGCAGATCCATCGCGCTCAGGCGCGGCGTCGGAGCATGATCGTTCCCGATCGCCGCAGCCGTCACACGACGGCATGACTGTCACGCCGGAGCGCGGCCTTGCTGGGGTCGGGCCGCAACGCTAGGCTTCCCTCGAACAGCCATCAACGGAGCAGATCGACCATGTCGCCAGCGGAAGCGCGCCTGAAGGAAGTGCCGTCGGATATGAGCGCAGCGGAGTGGGAGCAGCGGGTCAACCTCGCCGCCTGCTACCGCCTGGTTGCCCTCTATGGCTGGGACGATCTGGTCGACACCCACATCTCCGCCCGGGTGCCCGGACCGGACCATCACTTCCTGATCAACCCGTACGGCCTGATGTTCGACGAAATCACCGCATCGAGCCTGGTCAAGGTCGATCTCGACGGCAACCAGCTTTCCCAGAGCGAGTACAGCATCAATCCGGCCGGCTTCACCATCCACTCGGCGATCCACGAGGTGCGCGAGGATGCCGGCTGCGTGCTCCATCTGCACACGATCGACGGCACCGCGGTGTCGTCGAGCCCCGAGGGATTGCTGCCGTTGAACCAGACCGCGCAGCTCGTCACGCATGACCTCGCCTATCACGACTACGAAGGCATCGCGCTCGACCATGACGAGCGCCCGCGCCTGCAGCGCGACCTCGGCACCAAGAACCATATGCTGCTGCGCAATCACGGCACGCTGACGGTCGGCCGCTCGGTCGCCTCGGCGTTCGAGCGCATGTACCATCTGGAGCGGGCCTGCTCGATGCAGGTGGCGACCCGCGCGCTCGGGGCAAGCGCCTATCCGGTGGAACAGCAGGCGATCGACAAGAACACCGAGCTCTTGTCCAACCCCGACCGCGCCGAGTTGCGCTCGACCCAGCTCGTGTGGCCGCCGCTATTGCGCAAGCTCGACCGGGTCAATCCCGGCTATCGCAGTTGAATTTTCACAATCTTCGCATAGATTAGCAGCAACACCCTCTGCACTATCGGAATCAAACGCCGCCCAATTCCGGGCGGCGTTTTTGCGTTGGGCGGGTGCTTCGCCTATTTGGCGTCCGCGAAGGCCGCGAGAATTCGCGCCCACGAGCGGATGCCCTTGTGGAAGCTCTTGAGATCGTACTTCTCATTCGGCGAATGAATGTTGTCGTCGTCGAGGCCGAAGCCGACCAGAACGCTGTCGAGGCCGAGCGTGCGCTTGAAGTCGGCAACGATTGGAATCGAGGCGCCGGAGCCGGTCAAGAGCGCCTCCTTGCCCCATTCGTCGGTCAACGCGCGCCGGGCGGCCGCGAGCGGCTTCATGTTCCAGTCGAGTGCGATCGCCGGTGCAACGGAGTGGTCGGTGAACTCCGCCTTGCAGTCCGCCGGCAGGCGCGCCCTGACGTAATCGCGGAACGCCTGCAGGATCTTCCCCGGGTCTTGTCCCTCGACGAGGCGGAACGAGATTTTCGCCGACGCCTCGGCCGGGATCACGGTCTTCGAGCCTTCGCCGGTGTAGCCGCCGATGATGCCGTTGATGTCGCAGGTCGGACGCGAGGACACCTGCTCGATCAGGAGCCTGTCCTTCTCCCCGGCCGGCACCGAGAGGCCGATCGGCTTGAGGAAGCTCTCCGGCGTCAGATTGAGCTTCTTCCACTGCGCCAGGATATCCGGTGGCAGATCCTTCACGCCGTCATAGAAGCCGGGGATGGTGATGTGGCCGTTCTCGTCGTGCAGACCACCGAGGATCCGCGTCAGCACGCGGATCGGATTCTGCGCGCCGCCGCCGAACACGCCGGAATGCAGGTCGCGATTGGCGGCCTTGATCTTGACCTCGTCATACACCAGTCCGCGCAACGCGGTCGTGATCGCCGGTGTGTTCGGATCCCACATGCCGGTGTCGCAGACCAGCGCGAAATCGGCCTTCAGCTCGGCCTTGTTCGCCTCCAGGAACGGCACGAAGTTCTTCGAGCCGACCTCCTCCTCGCCCTCGATGATGACGGTGATGTCGACCGGCAACGACCCCGTCACCGTCTTCCAGGCACGGCACGCCTCGACGAAGGTCATGAGTTGACCCTTGTCGTCCTCGGCGCCGCGCGCGACGATGATCTTGCGGCCGTCGGCGTGGTCGGTGACCACAGGCTCGAACGGCGGCCGATGCCAGAGGTTCAGTGGATCGACCGGCTGCACGTCGTAATGGCCGTAGAACAGCACATGCGGGCGCCCATCGGTGCTGCCGGTGAACTTGCCGACCACGGCCGGATGGCCCGCGGTCGATCGCACCTCGGCCTGGAAGCCGAGCGCTGCAAGATCCGCTGCGAGATGACTGGCGGCCGCCTTGCAGTCCTTGGCGAAGGCCGGGTCGGCCGAGATTGACTTGATCCTCAGGAGCGTGAACAGCCGCTCGAGGCTGTTGTCGAAATCGGCGTCGATGTGGTCGAGGACCGGCTGCAGCTTGGCGTTGGACATCGCGGACATCCTGTTGGTGAACGTAGCACCGGGTTGTAGCCCGGCGGCCGCCGCAGGCAAAGCGCCGGCCCGCATTCGTCGCGGGACCCGGCGCGGGACGCTATCGGCGCAGCAGCCCGCCCAGCGCACCGCGCACGATCGAGCGACCGATCGACCCGCCGATGGAGCCGCCGACCGACTTGCCGAGATCGGCAACCACGCCGCCGACCACCTTGTTCGTGACCGAGCGGGTGACATTGCGCGCGATCAACTGGCCGGTCGACAGCCGGCCACGCTTGACATTGGTCCCGAAGATCGCGCCGGCGATTGCGCCGATGTGACCGAGAATGCCCCCATCCTCCGTCCCTTCCGCCGGCGCCGCCGTTCCGGCAAGACGCTTCTGGATGATCTCGTAGGCGGATTCGGCGTCGATCGCGGTGTCGTATTTGCCTTTCACCGGGCTCGCATCCATGATCGCCTTGCGCTCCTCGGGCGTGATCGGTCCGATCCGTGCCGATGGCGGCCGAACCAGGATGCGCTCGACCATCGACGGCGTGCCGCCGCCCTCGAGGAACGATACCAGCGCCTCCCCTTTGCCGAGCTCCATGATCACGCGCGCGGTGTTGAGCTTCGGATTGGGCCGAAACGTTTCGGCGGCCGCTGCAACGGCCTTCTGGTCACGTGGCGTGAACGCGCGCAGCGCATGCTGCACGCGGTTGCCGAGCTGCGCCAGCACCTTGTCCGGCACGTCGATCGGATTTTGCGTGACGAAGTAGACGCCGACGCCCTTGGAGCGGATCAGCCGCACCACCTGCTCGATCTTGTCCATCAGCGCCTTTGGCGCATCGTTGAACAATAGATGCGCCTCGTCGAAGAAGAACACCAGCTTGGGCTTCGGCAGGTCGCCAGCCTCCGGCAATTCCTCGAACAACTCCGAGAGCATCCAGAGCAGGAACGTGGCGTAAAGCCGCGGGCTCTGCATCAGCTTGTCGGCCACGAGAATGTTGACCATGCCGCGGCCGTCGCGATCGGTTCGCATGAAATCCTTCAGCGACAGCGCCGGCTCGCCGAAGAATTTCGTGCCGCCCTGGTTCTCGAGCACCAGGAGCTGACGTTGAATGGCGCCAACCGTCGCCTTGGACACGTTGCCGTAGCTTTGTGCGGCCTTGCGCAGCGCCGCCAGCGCATCTTCCTCGTCGTCGGTCGCCTTCTTGCTGCCGTCGGGAGCGATCGCATCGAGCAGAGCGCGCAGGTCCTTCATGTCGATCAGTGCGAGGCCGTTCTCGTCGGCGACACGGAAGGCAACGTTGAGCACGCCTTCCTGCACGTCGTTCAGATCGAGCATGCGCGAAAGCAACAGTGGACCCATTTCGGTGACGGTGGCGCGCACCGGGTGTCCCTGCTCGCCGAACACGTCCCAGAAAACGGTCGAGAATTGATCCGGCTGGAAGGTCAGCCCCATTTCCTTGGCGCGCTTGACAATAAAGTCCTTGGCTTCGCCGACTTCGGAGATGCCGGAAAGATCGCCTTTGATATCGGCCGCGAAGACCGGGACACCGGCGCGCGCAAACCCTTCTGCCATGACTTGCAGCGAGACCGTCTTGCCTGTTCCTGTCGCGCCGGTCACAAGACCGTGCCGGTTGGCCAGCGCGAGCGTCAGCCAAGCTGTCTCGTCGCCCTTGCCGATAAAGATCTTCTCGTCGGTATCGGCCAGTTTGTTGTCGGAAGTCGCCATCGCTTCGTCTCTTCGCGCAGATTAGATCGGCTTCAGTTACCGAACCACAGCAATCATATTGCATCTTGCCGGTCGAATGAAACTGCCAGCGCGCGCTGACGTCTATTGTCGCCCTGGAGGTTCCTCATACTTTCTTCCCTATCGCGTGAAGAAAAGGATTGCGCATTGCGACAAGATGGCGTGAATCCTGCGCTCACTCTTGCATCGGTGCAACACTCACAATGCGATCGAAAAAGAAAGCGGATTGAAATGCGCGGATCGCTTGTATTTCGTGGCACAGGCGCTCAAGATGAATTGTTAAGAAGTATCCGGCAAGAACCGGATGAGGCGGGGCAAGATGGACGAACTGGTTGGACGGCTGGCCGCGAAGGCCGGCATCGATGGCGTTGTCGCTGAGAAAACCATCGGCATCGTCCTTGGTTTCCTCCGTAACGAGGGGCCTTCCGACAAAGTCCAGGCTCTCATCGACCAAATCCCCGGCGCCGAAGCGGCAATCGCCGCATCCAGCAACAGCGGTGGTCTATCGCGGTTGATGGGTGGCGGACTGATGGCCGTCGGCACCCGACTGATGGCGCTCGGCTTGAGCATGAGCGAAATTCAAAATGTCGCGCGTGAACTTTTCGTGTTCGGCCGCGACAAAATCGGAGCCGATCAAATGGGCGAGATCATCTCGGGGACGCCGGGCCTCAGCCAGTTTGCCTGAAGCACCTCTCACGCCTTGCCGATACGCTCCCTTCTACCTGCATACGAGTATCATGACATACCCCCTTTCCGAGATCGAAGGCCTGTCCCCCTATTGCGCAGCAAAACTGAAATCACAGGGTATCCGCACGACCGAAGCGCTGCTTGAAGCCGCCCGCACCGTCAAGGGACGTAAGGCGCTCGCGGCCAAGACCGGGATCAGCGAACAGCAATTGCTCGACTGGGCCAACATCTCCGACTACATGCGGATTCCCGGCATGGGCAGGGCGAAGGTCGGCCTGATGCGCGCCGCCGGTGTCACCACGGTGCGCGAGCTCGCGCACCGCAATCCGTCGCGGCTGGCGCAGAGCATGAAGGACGCCAATCTCAAGCGGAAGCTCGTCCGCGTCATGCCGTCCGAGAAGTCGGTCGAGCTGCTCATCGAGCAGGCACGCAAGCTGCCTCCCAAGATCACCTACTAGCCCGCCTGACGTCTCCAGGTCGCCACCCGGCGCCGGCCATGCCTTGACTTGCCGGCGCTGTCAGCGCAAAGCGACCGCATGATGGCGACCAAGCCCATAGCGTCAGCCGCGGCCGGCCCGACCGGACGCGCGCTGCTGCCGGCGTTGCTGTCCAAGCCCTATCCAGCCGTGATGGGCATCTTGAACGTGACGCCGGATTCATTCTCGGATGGCGGCCAGTTCATTGCACCCGAGCTGGCGCTGGCGCAGGCTCGCAAGCTGATTGCTGACGGCGCCGACATCATCGATATCGGCGCGGAGTCGACCCGCCCGTACGGCTCTCAACCGGTCTCGGCGGACGACGAGTTGAAGCGGCTCAAACCGGTGCTGCCCGACGTCGTCGCACTCGGCGCACCGGTCTCGATCGACAGCCTGAAGTCGGAGGTCGTGGCCTGGGCACTCGACCAGGGCGCCGCGATCGCCAATGACGTTTGGGGCCTGCAGCGCGATAGCGGCATGGCCCCTCTCGTCGCCGCGCGCGGCGTGCCCGTGATCATCATGCACAACCGCGAGCGCGCCGATCCGGCCATCGATATCATGCAGGACATCGCGGCGTTCTTTACCCGCTCGCTCGACATTGCGGCCAGGGCCGGCATATCGTCCGATCAGATCGTGCTCGATCCCGGCATCGGCTTCGGCAAGACCCAGGAGCAGAGCATGAGGGTGCTGGCGCGGCTCTCCGAGTTCGACACGTTCCACCTGCCGATGCTGGTCGGCGCGTCGCGCAAGCGCTTCATCAGCACGGTTGTGCCGTCGGAGCCGCAAGAGCGGATCGGCGGTTAGATCGCGGCGCATCTGATCGCCGCGCAGAAGGGCGCCCGCATCATCCGCGCGCATGATGTCGCGGAAACCGTTCAGGCGCTGCGGGTGGCTGCGGCAATCGAGGGACAGCAATGACTGATACGATCTTCATCACCGGGATCGTCATCCATGCCCGCCATGGCGTGATGGAACATGAGACGGAGGTTGGGCAGCGCTTCGTCATCGACCTCGAACTCTATACCGACCTCTCGGAGTCCTCGCGCACCGACCGCCTGTCCGACACCGTGTCCTATTCCAACGTGGTGGCGACCGCGACGTCGGCATTCAAGACCACCAACTACAAGCTCCTGGAGCGCGCCGCCGGCGCGGTGGCCGACGATATCCTCAGCGCATTCCCGCGCATCAGGGCCGTCAAGGTCACAGTCCACAAGCCGCACGCCCCAATCGCCGCGATCTTCGACGACGTCGGCGTGGTGCTGACGCGTTCACGGCATCCGCCGGCCCATGGCTAGCGTCCTGATCGCACTCGGCGGCAATGTCGGCGACGTCCGCGCGACGTTCCGCAAAGCCATCGCCAATATCTGCGGCATGGCGCAGGCCGCTCTGCTGGCGCGCTCGTCGGATTATTCGACGCCACCCTGGGGAGAGGAGCAGCAGCAGAGCTTCATCAACGCCTGCATCGAAATCGAGACCAGCCTCGATCCGCATGCGCTGCTGTTCACGCTGCACAAGATCGAGACCAGGTTCGGCCGCGACCGCGCCAACGAGCGGCGCTGGGGGCCGCGCACCCTCGACCTCGACATGATCGCCTACGACGACATCAAGCTGGACAAGCCAGAACTGACCCTGCCGCATCCGCGCCTGTTCGAGCGCGCCTTCGTGCTAGTGCCGCTGGCCGAAATCGTTCCCGACCGCTTGATCGCCGGACGCCGCGTCGCCGACGCGCTGGCCCAGGTTTCCACCGACGGTATTTTCCGCCTGCCGGACCTCGAATAGGGCTCAACATCCCCAAAACAACTGTTTGGCTTGGCCGCCCGCCCGTGGCAATTTCCGGCCAAATCAGGAGTCCCCGGCGCGGGGGCCGGCGAAGGACATTTTGGGCGGATGACGACCACGACTGACGATTTGCGGCTGGCAGCGGATTTTCCGCCAGCGACGTATGAGGACTGGCGCAAGCTGGTCGACGGCGTGCTGAAGGGCGCGCCGTTCGAGAAGCTGGTCGGCAAGACCTATGACGGCCTGAAGATCGATCCGATCTATCGCCGCGCCACCAATACCGGTCCGATCGCCGGCCGCGCCGCCGCGGCCCCCTGGCGGATCCTGCAACGGGTCGACCATCCCGATGCCCGACAGGCCAATGCGCAGGCGCTGCACGATCTTGAGAACGGGGCGACTGGCCTCGAATTCGAATTTGCAGGTGGCCCCGGCGCGCGCGGCTTCGGCCTCGCCGACGCCAGCAAGCAGACACTGGCCAAAGTTTGCGACGGCATCCATCTTGATGCCGGCGTCATGATCGCGCTGAACCCGGTGATCGGCCGCGAGAACGCCGGCGAGACGTTTGCCGACGTCGTGGAAGCCCGCAAGATCGATCCAGCCAAGCTCGACCTTCACTTCAACTATCAGGCGCTCAGCACGGTCGCGGTGCGGGGCGCCGCGGCTGCCGCCTGGGCTGACTACGAGAAGCCGTTCGGCAAGGTGGTCAGCGGGCTGATCAAGCGCGGCTTCAAGGGACCGTTCGTGCTTGCCGATGGCCGTCCCGTTCACGATGCCGGCGGCTCTGACGTGCAGGAGCTCGCCTTCACGCTGGCGGTGGCGCTCGCCTATCTGCGCATGCTGGAAGCCGCCGGCATCGACCTCGATGCGGCGCGCGCCGCGATCTCGTTTCGCCTCAGCGCCGACGCCGATCAGTTCCTGACGCTGGCGAAATTACGCGCGCTGCGGCGGCTGTGGGCGCGGGTCGAGCAGGCGTGTGGGCTTGCACCGAAGCCGATCTTCGTCAACGCGCAGACCGCCTGGCGCATGCTGACCCAGCGCGACGCCAATGTGAACATGCTGCGCGCGACCATGGCAACGTTCGCGGCCGGCCTCGGCGGCGCCAATGCGATCACGGTGCTGCCGCATACGCTGGCGCTTGGTTTGCCCGACGAATTCGCCCGGCGCGTCGCGCGCAACACCCAGCTTGTCCTGCTCGAGGACTCCAACCTCGCAAAGGTCTCTGATCCCGCCGCGGGTTCCGGAGGTATCGAGACGCTGACGTCGCAGCTTTGTGAGGCGGCGTGGGCGCTGTTTCAGGAGATCGAGAAAGCCGGCGGCGTCTTCCCGGCCCTCCAGCAAGGCCTGATCCAGAACAAGGTCGCCGCAACCCGCGTGGCGCGCGAAGCCAACGTCGCGAAGCGCCGCGACGTGCTGACCGGTGCCAGCGAGTTCCCGAACCTGCACGAGGCCGACATCGCGGTGCTGGAGGTGAAACCTGCTGCGCCCGCGGTCCCGGCCGATGCGACGATCAAGTTCGACCCGCTGGCGCCGATACGCCTCGCCGAACCGTTCGAAGCCCTGCGCGACAGGTCGGATGCGGCGCTGAAGGCGAAGGGCGCGCGGCCAAGGATCTTCCTGGCTAATCTCGGCACGCCAGCGGAATTCACCGCACGCGCCAGCTTTGCCAGGAGCTTCTTCGAAACCGGCGGCATCGAGGCCATCGACAGCGAGGGCTTTGCCGACGCGGCGGCGCTGGCCAAGGCCTTCATGGCCTCCGGCGCGGCCATGGCCTGTGTCTGCTCCTCGGACAAGGTCTATGCCGACCGCGCGGCCGACGCCGCCAGGGCCCTTCACGGCGCCGGAGCGAAGCATATCTATTTGGCTGGGCGGCCCGGCGACCAGGAAGCGGCGTTGCGGGCGGCCGGCATTGGTGAGTTCGTCTTCGCCGGCGGTGACGCGTTGGCGACGTTGCGCGACGCTTATCGGCGGATGGAGCAAGCATGACGGCTGAGACACCGGCGAAAACCGTTCTGACTGGCGGCTGCCAATGCGGCGCCGTCCGCTTTGCCGTATCGGCGGCGCCAACCCGGATCAGCATCTGCCATTGCCGGATGTGCCAAAAGGCCTCCGGTGCGCCGTTTGCGTCCTTCGCCGACATCGACAAGCAGGACTTCGCCTGGACCCGCGGCAAACCTGCCGCGTTCAAGTCGTCGTCGATCGCCGAGCGCGACTTCTGCGCGGCGTGCGGCACACCCTTGAGCTTCCGCCGCATCGACGGGCCGCGGATTGAGATCATGACCGGCGCCTTCGACCGGCCCGACCGGGTGGTGCCGACGCAGCAATTTGGAACCGAGTCCCGGCTCGGCTGGGTGGTCGGTATCGCCAATCTGCCGAGCCACACGACGATGGAGAATTACGGACCGGAGAAGATGGCGACCATCGTCAGCCACCAGCATCCGGATCATGATTGAGGGACGTCGCAAGATCGTCCGAGTGATATGATGGGCAGCATGAGCCGCATACCAAATTTCGCCGATATCGCTTTTGAGAAGGTCGGCGGTGCAGCGCCCACCACAGCGAATGCCGAGCCGTGGCTGACGCCCGAGGGCATCCCGGTCAAATCGGTCTACAGCGAGGCCGATCTCGACGGCATCGACTTCCTCGAGACCTGGCCCGGGATCGCGCCCTATCTGCGCGGCCCCTACCCGACCATGTATGTCAACCAGCCCTGGACCATCCGCCAATATGCCGGCTTCTCCACGGCGGAGGATTCCAACGCCTTCTACCGCCGCAACCTCGCGGCCGGACGGAAGGGCCTGTCGGTGGCGTTCGATCTCGCCACCCACCGCGGCTACGACTCTGATCATCCGCGCGTCTCCGGCGACGTCGGCATGGCCGGTGTTGCGATCGATTCCATCTACGACATGCGCACGCTGTTCGCCGGAATTCCGCTCGACCAGATGAGCGTGTCGATGACCATGAACGGCGCCGTGCTGCCGATCCTCGCGCTGTTCGTGATCGCCGCCGAGGAACAGGGCGTGCCGCCGGAGAAGCTGTCAGGCACCATTCAGAACGACATTCTGAAAGAGTTCATGGTGCGCAACACATATATCTATCCGCCTCTGCCTTCGATGCGGATCATCTCCGACATCTTCGCCTATACCTCGCAGCGGATGCCGAAGTTCAACTCGATCTCGATCTCCGGCTACCACATGCAGGAGGCCGGCGCGACGCAGGACCTCGAGCTCGCCTATACGCTCGCCGACGGCGTCGAATATCTGCGCGCGGGTCTCGCCTCGGGCCTCGACGTCGATCGCTTCGCGCCGCGGCTGTCGTTCTTCTGGGCGATCGGCATGAACTTCTTCATGGAAGTCGCCAAGATGCGCGCCGCGCGGCTGTTGTGGGCCAAGCTGCTCAAACCGTTCAACCCCAGGGATCCGCGCTCGCTGTCGCTGCGCACGCACTGCCAGACTTCGGGCTGGTCCCTGACCGCGCAGGACGTCTTCAACAACGTGATGCGCACCACGATCGAAGCGATGGCGGCGACCCAGGGCCACACCCAGTCGCTGCACACCAACGCGCTCGACGAAGCGCTGGCGCTGCCGACCGATTTCTCGGCGCGCATCGCCCGCAACACGCAGTTGTTCCTGCAGCAGGAGAGCGGCACCAACCGCATCATCGATCCCTGGGGCGGCTCCTATTACGTCGAACGGCTGACCCGCGATCTCGCCGCGAAGGCCTGGGGCCATATCCAGGAGGTCGAGGCGCTCGGCGGCATGGCCAAGGCGATCGAGGCGGGCGTGCCGAAGCTTCGCATTGAGGAGGCCTCCGCCAAGACGCAGGCGCGGATCGATGCCGGGCGCCAGGCGGTGATCGGCGTCAACAAGTACAAACCGGAGAACGAGAGGTCCATCGACGTGCTGAAGGTGGATAATTCCACCGTGCGGCGGCTGCAGATCGACAAGCTCGCCCGGCTCAAGAAGGAGCGCAACCAGAAGGACGTCGACGCGGCGCTTTCGGCGCTCACCCGCGCGGCTGGCGAAGGCAATGGCAACCTGCTGGCGCTGGCGATCGACGCGGCACGGGCGAAGGCGACCGTCGGCGAGATTTCAGACGCGATGGAGAAGGTGTTCGGCCGGCACCGCGCCGAGATCAAGTCGATCACCGGCGTCTACAAGCGAGAGGCAGCGACCATGTCCAACAAGGTCGAGAAGGTTCAGACGCTGATCGACGCCTTTGAGGAAGCCGAGGGCCGCCGCCCGCGTATCCTGGTGGCGAAGATCGGGCAGGACGGCCATGACCGCGGCCAGAAGGTGATCGCATCGGCCTTCGCCGATGTCGGCTTCGACGTCGATATCGGGCCGCTGTTTGCAACCGCCGACGAAGCCGCCCGCCAGGCGGTCGAGAACGACGTGCATATTCTCGGCGTCTCGTCGCTGGCGGCCGCGCACCTCACCGCGGTGCCGGAGCTGAAGGCCGCGCTGAAGAAGCACGGCCGCGACGACATCATGATCATCGTCGGCGGCGTAGTGCCGCCGCAGGATTACGATGCGCTGTACAAGGCCGGCGCCGAGGCGATCTACCCGCCCGGCACCGTGATCTCGGATGCCGCCGAGGAGCTGATCCGCAAGCTCAACGCCCGGCTCGGTCACAGCGAGGCGGCAGAGTAGCTCTGCGGCGCCATCCAGCTTGTCGAAATAATGATCCAGAGAAGCCAGCGTGACTCGAAAGAGTGCTGGGCTGCCTTCGACAAGCTAACAGCCGCTGTCTCAAGAGAATTTGGCCTGAGGCTTAGGTTTAAGAGGAAGCCGCAGGCGTTCTGAACTTCGTATCGTGGCTCTCCTCGGCGGGCTTGGCGTTCCAATCACCTGCTAGACTAGGCTTCATCAACAAGCCCTGCCGGTGCCGATCCGCCTTCCCATCGCCAATTCGTAGCCCGCATGAGCGAAGCGATATACGGGGCCGGCTTCCCCGGGTGTCGCTGCGCTCACCCGGGCTACGGGTTACAGCACGATTTCTGGATAATGGAAGAATGCCGCTGAGTTGCCCGACGTGTCAAGTTGCCTTGCCGAACGCCGGCTGCCGTCGGCTACTTTGCATGGGGTTGTTTTTCGATATTTTGGCAGTGCGCCCCTTCGCAGCCATTCAACCTCATCGCCTCATGCGCTAGGCGCCATCAACAAGTCGTGCCGGTGCCGGTCCGCGTTCCCCTCGCCTGCCATGGCCAGCCGTTGTAAAGCAGGACATGACCGCATCGAAGCCTGCCTCTCCCGACATCCACGCCCTCGCCAGCGACCTTCGCGCCGGCCGGCGCGCGGCGCTGGCGCGAGCGATCACATTGGTGGAGAGCCGCCGCAGCGATCACCAGGCCGCAGCGCGCGACCTGGTGCAGGCGCTGCTGCCCGACACCGGCAAGGCCGTGCGGGTCGGCATCACCGGCTCGCCCGGCGTCGGCAAGTCCACCACCATCGATGCCCTCGGCATGTTCCTGATCGAGCATGGTCACAAGGTCGCGGTGCTGGCGGTCGATCCTTCCTCGGCGCGCACCGGCGGCTCGATCCTCGGCGACAAGACGCGGATGGCGCGGCTCGCAGCCTCCGATCAGGCCTTTATTCGGCCCTCGCCTGCCTCGGGCACGCTCGGCGGCGTCGCGGCGAAAACGCGCGAGGCGATGCTGTTGTGCGAAGCGGCCGGCTTCGACGTGGTGCTGGTCGAAACCGTCGGCATCGGCCAGTCCGAGACCGCGGTCTGCGACATGACCGACTTCTTCCTGGCGCTGATGCTGCCGGGCGCTGGCGACGAATTACAGGGCATCAAGAAGGGCCTCGTCGAGCTCGCCGACATGATCGCGATCAACAAGGCCGACGGCGACAACATCAAGCGCGCCAACCTCGCTGCGGCCGAATATCGCAGCGCGCTGCACATCCTCGCCCCCCGCTCCGAGCATTGGCATCCGCCGGTTGAAACCTATTCGGCGCTGTCGGGCACCGGCCTCGACAAATTGTGGAGGAAGATCCTCGAGCATCGCACCGCGATGACGGCCTCCGGCGAGTTTGCCAGCCGGCGCCGCGAACAGCAGGTGAAGTGGATGTGGTCGATCTTCGAGACCCGGATGATGGCGCGGCTGCGCGCCGACGCCGCGATCCGCGCAAAGGTCAAGAAGACAGAGGGCGACGTCGCCGACGGCCGCATCGCTCCCGCAGTCGCGGCCGAACGGATCGCCGAGATGCTGAGGTGAGCGAGGGCTTGCGCATCCTTATCACCGGCTTCGGACCGTTTCCGTGTGCGCCGTTCAACCCGACCATGGCACTGGTGAAGCGGAACCGAGCTGCGCCGCCCCGCCTTCGACGACATCGCGCGGACGAGCCACGTCTTCGATGTCACCTATGCGACGGTCGATCGCGAATTGCCGGAGTTGCTCGCAACCCATCGCCCGCAGGCGCTGTTGATGTTCGGGCTTGCCGGCCGCACCGGCTATCTGCGGATCGAAACCCGCGTCTGCAACGCGGTGACCACGCGCTTTCCCGATGCCGGCCGCCAGCACGCGCGCAAGGGATCGATCGCCGACGGCGCCGATGCGCACATGTTCGGGCCGCATTCCGAGAAGCTGCTGCGCGCCGCGCGCGCGACCGGCATCGATGCGCGCCTATCACGCGATGCCGGCAGCTACCTCTGCAACTATCTGAGCTGGCGCGCGATCGAGGCCGTGGATCGCGACGATGGCCTCCGGCTGGCGCAATTCGTCCACGTTCCGCCGCTCGCCCGTGACGGAACAGCCGCGCGCGGCATCTCGACCATGACGCTCGAGCAGCTCGTCGATGCCGGCGAGGCCATGCTGATGGAGCTGGTGAAACTGACCCGGCAGGCTACCCTCACGGGCACGCATTGATCCTGCACCGGGGGTTAACCCTACCGCCAACAATCGGCCCGCTGCGTCGGCGTGTTCACCATGCGTCTCCGCATTTCGCGTTACCTATCGGACGCGAACATCACCGCTCGCGAACTCTTGCGAGGGCCACGCAGCATGGACGTCAACCGCCGTCATCTGATCGGAGCATCTGCCGTCGGCGTCGCCGGCGCGCTTGCGATGTCGCCGGACGCCGCGCGCGCGGCGCCGGCGATTGGCTCGCTCGGCCGCGATGTCACGCAATATGGCGTTCGCCCCGGCAGTCCCGACGATCAAACCCGAAGCCTGCAGCGCGCCATTGACGAAGCCGCACGCGCCCTGGTGCCGCTGGTGTTCCCGCCCGGCGTCTACCGCACCGGCCTCTTGCGACTTGCGCCCGGGAGCCAGTTGATCGGCGTGCGCGGCGCGAGCCGGCTCGCGTTCACTGGCGGCGCGTCGATGCTCTCCGGTGAAGGCGCCGACGGCGCCGGCCTCTCCGGTCTGGTCCTCGACGGCGGCAGCATTCCGCTGCCGACCCGACGCGGCCT
>Ga0099822_1000691_pt1 | contig 34189 bp, 16 predicted proteins | sample CowpeawhiteBW_FD_76839 | JGI IMG/M metagenome (GOLD analysis project Ga0099822, IMG submission 76839) | Root nodule microbial communities of legume samples collected from California USA - Cow pea white BW | ecosystem: Host-associated > Plants > Roots > Nodule | place: USA: California | collected... | reverse complement strand
TTTAAAAAACCATGTTCTTGCATTCCATGAAGGATATGCCCACATTCATAACCTTAGTCTCCAAAATAGTACAGTCATAAAATTATGTTGTATGCAAAATCATGAACTTCTCCATTTACAACACAACCACAACCATAAGCATCAAACTTAACCTCTTCCCCAACTACACTCAAACCCAAGCTCATACATACATCAACTACACCAAATGGGACAAGACGTTGGCAGATACGAAAACATTGTTCACATGAATTTCATTGACGAACCATCTGTTGTATTAAAGGAGTACATGTATCTAAAGATCTCTCCATCTCCAAACACCATTTGAAAGGTGTAACTCCAATCCATGAACGGTGTGCATTCGTCAACAAATTATTCATTTGAACAATATATTTTTTGTGTCCCCAAAATTAATTAATCGTACATTTCAATGAAAGCAACAAAAGACACTACATTATTAATTATTCATATCATAATTTGAAATTTTGCATGCAAAACATCAATTCAACACATTCACCCGTTCCTCTTCTACGACTTTCTCTTTTCTACTCTTTCCACCCATGCTTATCAACAACCTATTAAATATTATAATCATACAATGTCCAACAATCAACAACGAACTCCATTTAAGAAAACAATCACTTCAGAAATTAAGGAATCACAAAATACTTCATTATAAAACCCCACTAATTACATACAATTCCAAATGTAAAACAAAAGGCATAAATATTTATGCCTAACAACGAAACACACCATGTTCAACCGTAAATGAAGAACGTATCAGTAACAAAGTTAAAAAATTCCCTGATTCTACCACGAAAGCCCTATTACATGACAATGAACACAACTTCAACGCCAAATTAAGGGCGATTCATCCGCACATTCTTGTTAAAGAAAACAATAATTTCAAATGCAAAGTACTCGTTTGACTATAGAATAACAAGCTTACCTTCACTTACCTTCATTAACTAACCATTTCAGGAATAACAACCTTCAAATATGTTTTTCTGAGGAAAACCTAGCGGTCAACGATTGGTTCTGTGAAAGGGCTTTAGTGAAGCAAAAACACGACGACGAAGCATGCGGCCAAGCCTTGCGCCCAACGGAAGCGTCCAATGGTAGCGACCAATTTTTGGGGAACCAATAACGTCCAACAACCTAATCCACTATCCACTTCTTCGCTCTCTGCTCCAATTGCTACCCAAACCATATATCAACGATAAAGAAATAAGAAACTTTGTGGAAGAAGATGGAGGGAAAACGTCTATGCAAAGTGTTCTTGTTTTACGCGAACACGTCAGTTAATTTTTTGAATATCTTCTTTGCCTTTCACGTGCGTGCATTCCACACTACTTACATTTGTAGTCTGCCTCAAATGACATTCACAGTTTTAAAAAAATAAAATAAAGGATGCCACATAGGCAGGTAAGAATGAGGTCAAAAAAATCAGGTCATTGTATCATTATCCTTGTTGATATTGGTTTTAAAAATTCTTTTCCGTGTAATTTGAAAATCTTTTAAATTATGCAATCTAAAGTAGTAACTTGATTTTTAGTGTTATTATTAGGGATGTCAACGTGGCGGGTAGGGTACAGGTAGTAGTTCCCTCGTACCTTACCCGTTGAATAAATATTCGTCTCGTACCCGTACCCATATTCGTTGAGTATTCGTTACGCAGGTACCTACTTAATTTTTTAATATTCGCGGATATCGACAGATACCTACGAGTATTTACAAAAAAATAAAATTAAATATTTAACATATTTTAATCGTAAATTCAAAAAAAATATAATACATAACATTCATAAATTTTAAACAAAGTTCAAATAACTCATTTAAATAGTGTTGAATGACAATTTACAAAGAAATATTTTTTTTAAACTAATTGATAAAAAAAATAACTCATTCAAAATCAATATGTTAATATTTTAATCATGTTTTTTTAATTTAAATTAAAGTATAGCAAGTACGGGAATCCACAGATATATATACTATGATATTCGTACCTGTCCCGATAACATGCGAGTATTAAAAATATTTGTACCCATTACTGCGAATATTTATTTACAATATTCATTTCTACTCGTTGCGAGTTTTATCCGCGGATACCTGCAGATACGAATTTTTTTGACATCTCTAGTTATTATGGATATATATATTTCAAAAGATTATATATAACCTTTCATATTGTATAATTTGTAGTTATAATGAGATAAGTTCTCAATTGCATGATCTAGAAAAAACACTCGGTCGAAAGAATTTTGATAACACTTTTTTTAAGTTGTGGATTAGAAAAATTATAAACTATTTATTGTATAGTTAGTTTGAAAATATAATTACAAATTTTGGAATATATATTTTCAGTTATGAATTTTTCATTAACTTATTTCAAAATATCTTGTTAGATATAATTGTTATTATATACAAATTTTATTCAAAAATAAAAAAAAACCAAGAAAAAGGAAAAGAAGGTGATTTTTTTTCACGAAAATCATTCAAAAATTGAACTCCATATTATATGAAAATCATTCAAAATTTGACAAATTCCTTAACACATTCAAAAATTTATCATTAGTCAATCTTCTCACATTCTAAACAAGGCCTTTAATTTTTAGAAGTTTTTATTTTGAAGAATTTAGTATTAACTTTCTTTGACGTACACCTACTAATTTTACTTGTAGTTTGAATCGATCCATCATCTTTTTAGTATTAGAATCTTCCTTTCTATTATTTCATTCGATTGTATTTTAAATTTTTTTATTTTATTTTGTCTCATTCTCAATTTGGTTTTATTTGTTTAGAACAACTCAATGTATTCACTTTTGTGAAGTTAACAAATGAAAGAAAATAGTGTGACTTAACATGATTATGTTTGACTCAAAATATACACTTATATCTAAATAGAGATAGATAAGTCTACCTCTCTGTCATAAGATAGATATAAGCCTTGTCTTGCTCGAGTTCAAAGTCCAAAAAGTCTAAGTCTTTCCATGTAGCCATGAGATTCTTATACTTTGACTTGTTATTCTTCTCTCTTTGTCTTATAGTTCCAAACATTTAAACCATAGATGTCTTGGTTTCTTGCACTCATAACAAATCATCTTTTCTCTGAAGTCTTTATCACTGGATTGAAATTCATGTTCTTACCAAAATTTCTAAATCTTTTCAAGGTCCTTTTGAACCTTCTTATGATGACATATAACTCATCATCATCTTCTAAATTAGATTTGTCTAATTTTTCATCAGTTACTTCAAGGTCCTTGGTAGAGTTGGACTCTTGATCCTGTGACTTGATTTCAAAGGAAGGTTCTTGCTCCTATTCTTTTTCTCATCTATGTGTAACACTTATTCATGAACAATAAGAATGCCTAATAGTTCCTCAATGACATATCAAGGTCTTCGAAATCCAAGAGTTGTATCTTAAACTCTCCACTTAAGTGTTAGAGTACATAACACTTCACCATTGATTTCAGAGGAAAAATCTTGCTCTTATTCTTTTTCTCATATATAAGTAACACTTGTTCATGAACAATAAGAAAACCTACTAATTCTTCAATGACATTTTCTCAAGGTCTTTGAAAACTCTAAAAGTTGTATCTTGAACTCTCCATTTAAGTTTCAGAGTACACTTCACCGTTGATTTTAGAGGAAGGCTCTTGCTCCTATTCTTTTTCTCATATCTACTTAACACTTGTTCATGAACAATAATAATGTCTACTAGTTCTTTAATGACATTTTCTCAAGATCTTTGAAAGCTCCGAGAGTTGTATGTTGAACTACTCAATAATTCTAAAACTTTTTGCACTAATTAAATGTAAAATACTCAATAGATAATAACAAAAGTACAAAACAAACATTAAAGAACAAAAATCACACAATGAATTTACTTATGTCGATATTTTGTTCTTTGTTGATCTTATATGGATGATCTTTGCTTTCATAATCTTCATTTAACTTCATCGATCCTTTCATGCTCAAAGTTATTCTTTGAATGTATTAATTGAAGTTTCACTTCAACATTTTCTTTTTTTAAACACTAAGCTTAAGATTAAGTAAGTCGATGAACGTGCTAAGATTAATATACAATAGACTAGTTCCTTAGATCATATAATGCTTTCTCAATAATATAATAGTTTGAAGTCTAATTAGTATGTTTAGTTGAACTTATTTGTCTCGTAAGTTAAAATTATATGGACTGATAATTTGACATATAGTATCAATTAGACTTAAATATGTATCATCTCATAAATTGAACATGTAACATTTAATAGTTTTAATGGTTTTTATATCCTTTCATTTAAGTAATTCTCTTATCAAATAATAAATATTTAATGATTTTCATATCCTTTCATTTTAGTAATTCTCTTATCAAATAATAAATGTTTACCATAAAATTGTGTAACATATATACATCATACACAAACATAGTTTCTATTATCATCAAAAACCATCTTAACTCGAGAAATTATATCATTTAATTTAGATAATGTCTAAGTTAAAAAAAAAAAAACTTATTTTTTTATAAAGATAATGAACCTATTGTAAAGATAGATTATTGTTGAATTCAATCCTTAAATACATGAACTATTATCAATTTAGTTCTTAAAAGAAAAAAATATAGTATGTGACTAGGTTGAGAGCTCACGATTATATCTTACAATTAAGTTTTATAAAATGATATTGTCACTAAAATATACTTTTAAAAATTTCCATTGTTTCAAAATGTTAATTTTATCTTGTCTCCCTGGATTAAGATCTTAAACCGTTGATTTGGAACAGATGGAGGAAGCGGTCCCACAGAATCATGACATTTCATAATCCCATCAAATCAATCATAACCCCAACACAATTCCCTGCGTCGCTGCTACCAGCATGCTGCTGCCCTCCCCCACATCAGAGCCTTCAAAAACTTTGTGTTCCACGTGTCCATATCTGAGAGGCGAATGCAGCGAGCCAGAGTGGTCCATGAAGCAGAGCGTCTTGTAAGTGTGACCCAGACGCTGACGAGGATCCACGTGGCGGGGACAGTTCCGATCCGATCCGTTACAATCGCTTCATGTTGTTTCTTCCGTTTCTCACTCCAAACAACACAAAATCGCTCTCCTTTTTCATGATTTTCTGCTGAGTTCTTCTCTCTTTCTCTTTCTCGCTCTTAGAACCACAATGGCGTTGGGTGGTGCCGGACGAAACGCGGCGTCGTGAAAGGGGTTGCGTGGGTGGGAATCTGGTGCGGGAGAGTGCATTGGGATTCTACAATGGGGAACTGTGATCGTTCTTTCCTTTTGTGATTCACATCTAAAGAGAAAGAGAGAGGGAGTTGTTGTTGTTGTTGTTGTTGAGTTCTTAGGATGTCTGAATTGGTGGCCCGAACGGGTCGGCATCAGCAGCGATACGAACATGGGTATCGACTAATCGCAGGGTTCGTCATTTTCTTCTTCCTTTTCTTTTTTCTACTTAATATTGATAATCAAACGTGGTTTATTCTACATCTACATTACAAACCTAAAAGGAACATGGTTAACTTATTTCTTATACATATCACACTATTTTGAACACATTTCGTCTGGGGTGTTCGAAAATTACTAAATATCACGTAAAAAAAATGTTTTCTACATCCTGGTAAATGTTCTTCTTAGTTTTGTAGTTTCTTTTTGATAAATTTTCATTGGTAAAAAAAGTTCTTGTTGATTATTGGCTAAAGTGTATTATAAAGAGAGATTTTTATTAGAAATTAGAAACCATGCAAGTTCATCTGTACTTTTATACTAATCTATACTATCCTATACTAATGCCTCAATAGGATATAGGATTTCAATTTTATTAACAGTTTTTATTTATAGTATAATGATATCTTTATTATTTTGGTAACCTTTTTTTTTCATGATAATTGTTATTTTATTGTAGTACCTGATTTTGTTACTTTACATAAATGTGGACAAAATCCCCGCTCGTGTTTCCACTTTTAAAAAATGTTTATTGCATGCTGATAATATATATCTTTTTCCTTGGGAGGGTATTTGTTTTCTATTTTTCTCAGCTTAGTGGTCTTTTCTTCTCTCTACAAAGGCACTCTAGTGAATTGAATGTAGTTTAGAATCTTCATCTAGGCTTGTGTGTAGGAGTTTGTGTTTTTGACACTTTTTTTTTTTCTAGGAATTAGACTTCAACAATTTGAGAGTGATAGTAAATGACCTGGAAAATGGAACTTATCAGATTTTAATGTTTATGGATGATTTTGAAGATCAGTTTGTAAGTAGTATATTTAGTTTTGTTGCATTATATTGTTGTCTGTAACGTTAATATTTGTGATGGAAGATAATTTCTTACACTAGGAAATATTATTCAATCCAACTAAAATCAACTCGCAGATTTGTAGCCAAAAGACAAGAACAAGGATATGTTTATTATCCAAATGTATTGGCTTTTTAGCTGAAGCAGCTTGTACTATGTTAAGCAAGTTTTCTAGCTAGGAATTACCTGAAGTCTGAAAAGTTGGATTCATATACTTAGAGGTTTGATCTGATCTGTAGATGATAATTGTACTGCAGGTGTGTTCCATTTAGATATAGAAACGGTAATGGCTGTGGGGATTCTTCTGAGAAGACTGTTGAAGTGCTTATGATTAATTCAACCAGTGGACCAGGTCTTCTATTTCCGAAGGTATGATTTTGGAATACGAATATACTCTACGTTTGCATTTATTTATTACTAAGTGCCCTGCACTTGCAACTTATACTTACGGTTTCTATAAAATTATTCATCAAGAATTTTCTGATGCATTGTTAAGGACTACTACAGTACTCATCCTGGCTTAACTTTTCGGATGACAGGTACAGTAAATTTGGATTGGATCCCTGTCAATAGAGACACATTGGTTTTATCTTTTAACTAGTGGACCCAATAACCTATCATAGTTGGTCACCACACAATGAAATTTGTGTCTATCTCTCTAAAGGGACGGACGGTCTTGCAGCACAAGAGGATGCCAATCCATATGGTTTCTTGTGTCAAACAGCAATGGTCATAAAAATTCTCATTAAAACTGCATTGACCAAAACTGTTGTAGTTCGTTTCCTTTCAATCATTCATGCTCTTCTGGTATAGGGAAATTTTCATTGGTTGTTTTTCTGCCTTTGATATAATCATAATGGCTTCTTGGAGGAAAGAAAGTTCATAGCCTCGGGGCTTACTATTTTCACGCATTTAATATGCAATATAGACAGTTATTGTTATGCGCATGAAGGGTTTTAGCTCACCTGGTGCATACATGTAGCTGTTATAACTAGTTTGCATGTTTTCAAGAGGCTGCTTCAACCTTAGGTATCTGGCCTATCATTAAGAGAACCTTGACTTTCCTGTAGCTTTATCCTGAGATTTTTCACTAGCTACGTGTTTTAAAAGGATAAGTTGATTGAATTATCTTGTTGTCTTGCTCAACATAGTTTATAAAATCTGTCGCATATGTCCAATGTGGATGATGATTAATCATTGATCACTTTCTGAAAATAAGTAATTTACTTTTTTGGATAGAATTTTCTGATACAAAACAAAAACAAGTGAATCTTCCTCCCCTGATCTGAAAGAAGATTACAAAGTGAATAAGGTTCTGGAGTTTGTTTCATCCTAATTTAAACAAAACACAAATTATGTACCTTATATTGCACGCTATAAAGGCCAATCTTTAGACACTTGAATAATTCAAGACACTAGTGTAAATCTGTTGTAACAACATATATTGATGAGACAGTTCAATTGCGTAGTATGCCCGTCGATGAAGATTTTAGTGCTTCATAATAAATTTCATGCAAATTTATTGCAAGGATCTGTTTCTCTAAATTAATGTCATTCACATAAGCTGTAAGTTTTTTTTTCGAATGGTTCCTGATTTGAGATCTCGTTTTCTGATTAGTGTGTTTTTGCTTTGTTATTGAAGGGAGGTTGGGAGAATGATGAAACTGTTGAGGAGGCAGCTGTAAGAGAAGCTATTGAAGAAGCGGGAGTTCGAGGAGACCTAATGGTGCAAAGCTTCTCCACATATATGAATTAATTTAATGTTCTGATAGGAACCGGAATAGAAATGGTAAAACAAAAGTAATATTCATACCGAATTAGAAATATATCAAAGTTATAGAAACCTTCTAAGAGATGAACAATAGAAAAAGAAACCAAAACAAATAACAAAAGTTATAGAACCCTTTTCTAAGGAAGAGCCAGCTTCTTCACTCAGCCCCACCAAATATTCCTCCTTCTGATAAATTCCTTAACATCTCTCTAGACACATTTTCCTCAGCATAGAATTTTTTTCAACTAGCACTTCACTCGTCACTTAACCTGTTCTTTCTGTTTATGCCCTTTATCACTTTCCTTCTTTATTTGTTAGCTGGTAGCTCGTGATCCTATAAGTCCAACTGTGAACCCGTCACATTCTATCTTCTGTAATATTTTGATCTGTTGAAAGTGAATATTTTTGGGGGGTCTAGGAAGCTAATGTGAAAATCAAATCATGTTCTCACATCGTACGTGTAAATTAGCAGATGATGACAACAAAATTTTGCAAAAGGAGAAGCAATTGGTGCTAACTTTGCATCTATATGAAACTAGTTGAGGTCACATTTACATGTAACGAGTAAGAACTGGGATAAGTTAGCAAAATTTGTACCTAAAATAATAATGAAAATATTCTCACATCATTGACTCATGCTATTTCAGTTTTGAGCAAAAATATATGATGAGCTTGGCGGGGTTTGAAACCTTTAATTCTTAACTTGTTGTCCCTTGAATCACCTAGTCTTCTGAGGGTTTTTATGTTGCATTTTTTGTAGTTTTTATTTAGATGGATTATTGCTTATCGATGATATGGTGGGTACTTGGTGTCAGGATTTTCTCGGGTACTATGAATTTAGGAGTAAGACCCTCCAAGATGAGTGCAGTCCAGAAGGTTTGTGTAAAGCAGCAATGTTTGCATTGTTTGTGAAGGAGGAACTTGAGTCATGGCCGGAGCAAAGCACAAGAGAAAGGAGCTGGTTAGCTGTATCTGAGGCGCTGGGAAGCTGCCGGCATGCATGGATGAGGGATGCCCTGGAATGCTTCCGTAAATGGCATGAGGAGTGCAATGGAGGATCAAGACAATCATGATAATAGCAAAGATATTTCCTTTCAGGATGTCTTTTTGGCTTTTATTTTTCAAAACTATTCTAGAGAGTAAATTCGAAAACCTCTTATCGGTAAGGAGAAGAAATGTTTGATGATGGAATTTTGGGGAAGAGTTTTTAAAGAAGGAAGCGTTTGACAATGGATATATATGCTATTATGATACTAACAAGAAGTCTATGCTACCTTAAGAAGACATACCAAGAATTTTGCCCTTCTAAAGTATTACCTCCACAAAACTATATGATGACTTGAATTAAGTTTCTTATGATATGTGGAATATATGACCTTGCAATCGACTGTTACACCGTACAAAATTTACGGATATAAAAGTTATTAAATTTTGGTAAAAAGAAAGAAAAAATCATTTTTAACGTAATAAAGACACAGTGAAAAATGAAGGATTCGAGAGCCTATCGCTTCAATGTAGAAGTAAAAAATGGCATTTACAACGGAGGCAAAAACGGTGACAAGCATAACCATGATGCTTTGCCAAATCAGAGAAACACATAAGATGTATAATGGAATAAATTCTATTTAATAAGAATTATGCAACTGCATACTGGTGAGTCAAAAAAATGCATTAAGTCGACTGTTGAGTACAAATTTGTACAATATGCAATAAACATACATATGATGTGATATACACCTCAAAATCTGGGACTACAAACTTGTGAGTAATGAATGTAAATGAGCTTTTATATCTCCGCACCACCCGGTCAACAGCTTCAATTCTTTCACTCTATTTATTAACATCATTCATTATATGGGGCCAAAGGGCATTCCAACCTTGATGAGAAGTAGCAGAGCGCATAAAAGTTTCCACTTTGCACAAGCTCAGCCCAGAAAAACATAGGCTAAAGAGCTAATTGAGAATATTGAGTTATGGTACAACCTTCATATTCCTAAAATAGCATTATCAGTCTTCGTCAAGGGCAAGATCAGCAGGATCTCCTATCCAGGGCCTCCCTTCCCTCCACCGGAATTTTATTCTTAGTTTGCCATTTGCATCTACCCCTACAACTTCTCCCTTGCTCGCATGAGTCTCCATTCCCCATCCCCAACGTGGGTTCACCAGTCCATCTCTGATCCTTACCTTGTCACCCACTTTAAACGGCCTAACTCGTTCCATTTCCCAACCCTTACAAAGCCATAGCCTCTCCATGAAACAGAAAGCCACCCAAAGATCTTCATCTTCCATTCGATGCACAACTCCAATGCTTGAATGACTCACTTCCCCCCAATGGTGTGTTGGGGTTGAAACCGAAGCTTTAACCCTCACCCAGTCACCAATGCACAGCTCCTTCTCTTCTACCACCTCCACTTCTGATGGGTCCAACATCCATGTTCTGGATCCTGCTGGAGTGTATATTCGAAGCTTTCCATCCGCATCAATAGCCTGTATGGTCCCAAGACTAGCATGGCTATGCCCTGACCATCCAAATCTTGGTTGCTTCACATATTGTTTCACTCTAACCTTCTGTCCAACAAAGAGTTTGTCAAATCTTTCAAGATGTGAAGTAGGTCCAACCCACTTTTCTTGCTCCCCACAAAATCCCACAAAAATGCTTCTGTCTAGTTCATCTCCTTCATACCCTATTCCTTGAACAACACCAACACTACCTGGTCCAATTGATTTCCAATTATTTGCATTTTCTGTCAACCTCACCCACTCTCCCACTTCAAAAATTTGTTCAATCTCAAGGTCTGAAGGATCCCCTCTCCACAGCTCTGGAAGACCAAAAAATGCGATCCTGACTTCTCCATCAGCATGAATACTGGTTATAACCCCTTGAGATTCGGGCCGAGCTCCTCTCCAGCCCCACCTTGGTTCAACCAAACCAGTTCGGAACCTAACATACTGCCCAACTTTAAAGCTAGGAACCTTTTCAACATCCGTATAATGAGTGATCCACTTCCCTTTGCGAAAACAGCAAGCCAACTCCAAGTATCCAGAATCCTGTACACTATGCACAACAGCTAAACTTTCTCTCCCAACACTATTCCAGTCATAGCTCGGTCTGGTTCCCAGGCTTGGTTTTGAGCGAACCCAATCCCCAACTTCAAATCCTGGAAGCCGCTCTGCATCTCCAGGAGAAACTTTCCACAAGCTCTGCCTACCGGTGACCCTCACCTACAAAGAAACCAGCAAAATCAATTCTTACATATATTATCAATGTTAGATATTATTTGATATTATTAAGATATTATTAGATATTGTTAATCACAATATCAAACAATATCTTTTTATTTATTCTATTTATTTTCAGTTACTCTTTTTAATTGTACTTCTCTTTACTATAAATAGATTACCCTATGTGTGGTTTATACACAAGGGAGATTAATCTCAAATCCTGTTTTCTTTATTCTCAACAATCAACATGAAATCACTAATACAATTGTTGACTAAATATTTTATATTTAGTTTGTTTAATTCCTTAGTCACAGCGGTCAATACATTAGTCTAATTTTCTCATAAGGCAGGGACGACAGCACACACAGCTAAAGATGAGGTGGTTTTCTTAAAATGACATTTGCACACTTGTTATTTGTGAAGCACCACCTCACCACTTTTGTAGAAACTACAGCCATGACAGGCAAATTCTGATACCCAGTCCACCCAAGGCGGATAAACTTGGACAACTAATAGTTGCTTACTCATTTAATAATATAATATTTTAATAATAGCCAACCCTTTACTGAAATTTGTTGGCATCACTTCTTAAGTTTAAACCAGCCATACAGATACCGATAGAAAAGATAGAATTTCATGTTACAGCTGGGCTTTTCAAAGGTTTGCTGTAAAATTTAATTTCTGCCATAAAGAAAGCAAAATCCTCCCAGATGAAGGCAGTTTTCTAGGCATATTTATACAATGTTATAAACTTCACACACCTAACACACAGTATCACTACATAACAGTGTTACAGAAAACAGTATTAGGTCCGGTGTAGCAATGTAGTTATGGAAGACACTTCAGATGTCACGGTTAGCTTAAAGTCATTGAAGTTGTAGAATCATGCATAAAATCTAGAAAATACAGATTAAACTTACATTGAGAGCACCATCCATGTCTATTCTCACTACTTTTCCAACTGTAGCTGGTGATTCATTTGACCACCCAAGACGAGGCTGAGTAACTGATGCAATCACATGAATTTCTTGTCCCACCTCAAATGGAGGAACTTTCTCCACGTCAGTGACTGAGCAAGAAAAAGGCTTACTTCTGAAGCAAAAAGCAACACCCATATCGCCATCCTCCTCCAAGCCATGAATTACACCAATGCTGTTCCTTGTAATATCTTCCCATCCATATTTTGGAGAAGACACTGAAGCTTTCACTCTTACCCAATCTCCAACCTGCTTTGACCAAATGAATAATTAAATAGAGCTACCCAATAAGACATCTGACACGAAATGTATAGAAAGAACAAACAAATAATCAACTTTAACGGAAAGGATTACCTTGAAATCTTCCACCTTCTCCATATCCGCAGGATCAGCTTGCCATGGTATGGGTCGATTTGGTATTTCTATAATTAAGAGACCATCATTCTCAATCTCGCTTATTCTTCCAACACTATGATGTGTCTCACCACCCCAAGCATATCTAGGTTCTGCAACAGATCGTTTCACGCATACCCGATCACCTATCTGTAAGACAAATTTGTTAGTAAAGTCATATAATGAAGACAGGAGACAAATAAACGCAATAGAACGAAAGTTATCTGAGTTTTTCTTACCCTAAAAGGAGCAACATGCTCAACCTCCTCTGGCTCACAATGCCATGGATTTGGAAGATAACTCAGTTCTACTAACAGACTGCTGTCTGGTCGTATACAATATACGATGCCAATGCTTCCTGGAGTCACAGCTCCTAGTCCATGCTTTGCAGATGTAAGAGTTGGACGAATGCGAACCCAGTCTCCAACCTTGAATTCTTCAACACGTTCCATCTCTGCTGGGTCAGCTTTCCATCCTCTAGATGCTCCGGGAAACCCAACACGGAGGATTCCATCTTCGTCAACACATAATACTGTCCCGATGCTGTCACGTGACTGCCCACGCCAACCAAATCTAAAATAGATAAATAGTAATAAATATTAAACACTAACGCAAAATCATCAAGGATTGCAAGCATGACATGCACAAGGTTGTCTTCTACACCATCATTTCCTTTCTCGTATACTTTCTTGTAAATAAAAAACCTTGAATAGAGAATAAAAACCTTGATAAATCCACCAAACAGTAAGATTTAAAAAGTAGCATGATGACCCCAAACTAATTGGGCACTCCAATCAAATTATATGAACTGGATCAGATTTATAGAGAAAATGGGAAAACTCCCCTGATTACAGTATGATTGCAAGCATGCCATTCAAGGGTTGTCTTCTACACTATCATTTCCTTTCTTGTACTTTCTTGTAAATAAAAGCCTTGAATAGAGAATAAATAAAACGGTATGATAAATCCACCAGACAGTAAAATTTAAAAAGTAGCATCATGACCCCAAACTAATTAGGCACTCCAATCAAATGATATGAACTGGATCAGATTTATAGAGAAAATGGGAAAATTCCCTTGATTACAATATGATTGCAGAACTTCGAGGGTCTGCATATCCTAGTGCCCAAAGGCACCAATCCTCTCAAATGACAAAATGAAATCCCTCTCAACCCCTCTTCCTATTTAAATACAGCTACAGGTCTGCTAAAATAAACCCACCCTCAATGGGCCAAATCAATTGCACCCCTATTAGCATAACCCCTTGTATTTCTTAAACTAACATACAATATCTTTGGTCCTCTCATGAAATACTAGATTTGAGACATTATGAAGAGCAGTTTGGTTATCACAAATGAGAGACATTTGTACAACTTCCCCCAAATTTCAGTTCTTTAGGCAACTATTTGAACCAAATAAGCTCACATGTGGTAATTTAGTTTTCCAACTAGTCAGTCTCCTATATATCCCTTATGATCCGAAAGTGGCTCCCCCTAACTTGATAGAAGTTTAGATTTGGGACCCATAGGTGTGTTACTATCCTCTAAAATATCAAATGCATACTTTCTCTTGGAAATAATAATTCCACTGCTGGATTGGGCTTACCTCAATCCCCCAAAAGTACTTGAGTATACCAAGATATTTTATTCAGAAATGATAAGGCGTTGTTTTATCTATGAGATGTTATTGTGGTCACTACCTATAAGAACAATGTCATTAATACACTCCATCTAGTAGATAGACCCAACAGTCAAATGATGATAAAAACACAAAATGGTCGACTTCGCTTTGAGTCATACCAAATCGTTGGACAACTGCATTGAATCTACCACACCATGCCTTGAAAGATTGTTTAAGACCATAGATTTGTGGACTCAACATAACGAAAATACCCCCCTTGAGCAACAAACACAAGTAGTTGGTTCATATATATTTCCTCTTGAAAATCACCATGTAGGAAGGCATTTTTAAATTTCAACTAGTAGAGGGGCCAACATCAAAGAACCCCCATGGCTATGAAAAATATAACAAAGGCAAGGCCAGCTTTGATGGCAAAGAACCAAAGGAGCAAGATCCCATATAGCACTATTCTAAAGAGCACACAATTCATCCAACATGGCTTGTCTCCAACAAGAGTGGGCGAAGGCATCCCCTACACTCTTAGGATTAGACACAAAAGAAATGAAAGAGAGATAAATGTAATGGAATGGAGACAACCAATGATAATTAGAGGCGGCATAATAAGGGAAAGGATTATGAGTAGCTAATGCTCAAGAGGCACAACGAGAGGGGCAAAAGAGTTGGAATCGAGTTGGCATCAGAGTATATCAATAGGTGCCCCAATAGGAAGGTGTGTGTTTCATGCAATGACAAACTTGGAGTGGAGGCTAAGTTGGTGAATTTGACATTACATTGAATATGTCTATGGGATCAAATACAATGGGGGTCGTAAAGGGGGCTTGGAAACTTTCATAAGGGAATCAATGCAAAGTGGGGAGAAGGCTAGGTGACATCAACTAAAATCAAATAACAACAAAAAGGGGTGAGAAACACTTATATCCTTTATGATACCAAGGATAGTCTAAGAGGACATACTTATGAGACCTAGCTGACAAAGGATCAGAATTGGGATTATGAACAAAAAGGTGGACCCAAAAACACAAGGAGTTAAAGGGTGGAGAGATTGATGATAAAACAAAAATAGAGTGAGGTATTTGGTTAATAAGAACACAAGATGGAATTTGATTGATAAGATAGCACACGTTAAACATCACCCCAAAATTATTGAGGAACACAACCATGAAAAAGAAAAGAGTTATTCTCGCACTTTGCCACTCCATTTTGATGAGAGGAATATGCACATGAGGTTTTATGAAAAACACTATGGGAAGCCATGAATGTCTAAAAAGAATGGCAGAGGTATTCACAAGTGTTATCAATACGGAAAATTACAAATAGAAATACTAAACTAATTTTTAACTTCATTATAAAAAGATTGAAATATGGGAAACAACTCAGAATGATTTTCATTAAGAACAACCTAGTATGTTGAGAATAATCATCAACAGATGTTACAAAATATGGAAATCCTAAAATGGATGTAATGAAACTCGAGTCCCACATATTTGAGTGGACTAAAGAAAAAGGAGACAAAGTTCTATTTGGGACACTCCTAGTAAAAGAACTACAACTAACTATGTTGGCATAATTGACAAAGATGTTGTAGCTTGGCAAACCTAGGAGACCATGAACTTTGCCTAAGTACTCATTCATGGAGCCATCAAAGCATCTAGGAGCGCTGGTACTCGAGATTTCAACTTTGGACCAATGAGAGCGATCTTCTAATCAATGGAGTCTATGTTGTTTAGGTAAGATAGTCAATATAACCTTATCCTTTAAGCAAAAGTTTGACATTAGATGTCCAAGTGTCATAATTGTTCCCATCTAAGTAGACAATGGAGAGTGGGACATTGACATAGTAAAAATAGCATATTCACATTGACCAATGCTAAAAGTCACCAAGGGCAAGTGGAGGAGAGAGAAGCACTAGACTTGGAGAGAGAAAAACACATCCACAATTGGCACAAGGCCACTACGTTGTGAATGTGTTAGCAGCGCAATAGCAAGGGTGGGGTCGCTGGTCAAAATGGTGATGGCAAGACGACGCAGAAGTTGCAAGGCAAATTTTGACATTGATAAACAAAGGGTTCACAGAGAAGACACCATTTAGAGGAATAGGCTCTAGGTACCACAAAGGGAAAAATAGTATACATTTATGAGATATAATCCTCCTCTTGAATTTCCAATTAGCACAGCTGAGAACAATATATACATATTGCTAGTAGCATAAATATTAATATTTGGGTAGAAAGTAGTTATGTTGGGAACTATTTCCTGCTATATCTATGAGTTGAACCTAAGATTCTAGTAGTCTTTTGATCTTTCATCTTTTCATTGTATCACATTTTTATCGTTATAAATAGAAGATCATAAGAGGGGTCTTTCAAGCCATCTAAAATATTTATTTCTCCTTTTTTTAATCTTAAGTATAAAGCATTACATAGAAATGGGCCCAAACCCATATACCAAATGTATATAATTGACATCAAATATAAAGAAGCCTTTGCATACAAAAAATTACGAAACACAGTTATGTAAACTTATACCTAGGCTCTTTTACATCTTCTTTCAGTTGTACATGTTGTCCCCTGTCCAATGGAATGACTTTTATAACTTCATTTGCCAGAAGACGAACCTCTCCAGAACAAAATGAAACAACGAGATTATCTTTGTCTGGAACACTTTGCACAAAACCAACACTTTGTGCACTAGCACCTTGCCATCCATGTGTTGGAGTTGTGACAGATTTTTTAAATTTCACCCAGTCTCCCACTTCAAATCTATATATTCATCAAAAAACAAAATTTTAAACATATTACTCATATATAGGAAGACAATAAATCTCAAACTAAAAGCTAGCATATAATAATGTCTTCCACTCACGATGTAGGAGACAAATGAACTCCCCTATTTGAGAGTGCTTCCACCAGATCTTCGGATAACCATTCTCGGGGGAGAGCCTCCAAAATGTCACGTAGCGTCTTGCCACTATCAAAAAAACATAACCCCATCAGTCACGGGATAATCAGTTAAACAGGACTAACATGAAACAGTTAGATGCAGTTTCAAAGTTATGACAATAATATTACAGATAAGTTTATGATGTTCAAAAATAATAATTACAACTTAATGAAGTGCCTTTACCTGTGGTTTCTGACTTCAATATCAGCATCAGGATGCATTAGCATAATAACAAGCCAGTTCAGATTTTCACGAACCATTTTTGCTGTCTCAGCTGCTATATGGAAAGCGTTGTCACCGTCGTCATCCTGACAGTTACATTAGAACATCAAATGACAAGGACATAATGGCAAAGCTTCCTTCCAAACTACACGTAACATGTCAACTTCGAATTATTTCTGCCAAGTAAACAAAATTTTGAAGCCAAAAATACGTGCTTTTGTTATAAGCTAAACACTAGTTGCACACTTTTATGGTTCACCATAAAATCCAGTACAAACGGTTCAAATATATATAAAAAGTAAAGAGCACAACAAATTAAAAAGATTCACAAAGACGGCTTTGATGTAATGGAAACAAGCACACGCCCAAGAATAAAAGTCAATTATATTCTGTCTTCTCCAGTTTACTTAATCTATTGATTTTTAATATGAATCACATTCCTTAGATTTGTTAGCCCCTCAACCACCTTCACAGGAATCAATATCATTAAGCTCAGATTACTCAATATAAAGAATGACTACATCAGATACTGAAGGCAAAACTATATCATGTGATAAAGATTTAAGGTAGAAAATAGAAAGTTTTATGAACTATATGAGAAATAGGGGTGAAAGAAGACATCACAAAAAGCAAAACATATTCGATGTGCTGCCAGAGATTGAAATTTCTACATCATCCATAACAATATATGAAGGTGACCAACTTTTGACGCAGATATTTCTTTTTGGACAAGTGCTTCGGTAAAATGGTACGCTCTCATTCTCCTCATCTTACAAAAAAAAAAAACTAACAGACAAGCATAGCAATACCTAATTATAATTGTAAATGATCAAACAGGAAAATGAGAATTTGAATGAAAACCTGCAAATTAAAATTTGCTCCAGCAGCTAGAAGCAGTCCAACACATGCCTTAGCACCCCTAGCTAAGGCCAAGTGAAGAGGAATACTGTTGTGCACATTGCGAATGTTCACATCAACCCCAGCAGCCAGAATAACCTACTCAAAACACCCAACACATATTACCATGAAGTACAAAATATGCATACTTTAGCACCAAAAAATATATTTACGGACACTAAATCATTTTAACCAAGAGGCTCAATCATTGTCATCAAGAAGCTCATTCGCTTACCTGAACCAGGTCGACATCATTAGTCATAGCAGCCGTATGCAATGCTGTCCTCCCATTTTGTGAATCTTGAGCAGAAGGATCAGCTCCAGCTGCAAGCAGTATCTGCACCAGTTCTCTGCCCTCTAAATTTGGCACAGACAAACAAGGTCACAGAATTCAATTATGTCAATAAAGAGAATAAATAGCATAAATGATATTAAAAATACCCGTGTATTAACTCCGAAATTTGAAGAATTAATTCAACGAGGTGTTATCAGTGGCAGATAACAGGCTATGGTGCCAGCCAAAGATCCACAATGTGAATATGGCAGATGGGAATGCAGATAATGAGAGAAATACATAGAACATGCATTTTTGTATTTAATTACAGAGATAGAATTGCAGTGCAGATGTATTTTCAAAAAAGTCAGAGCATGGGAAAAAAGAAGAGGGCATTGACTGGTTTAGTCAGAAAGAGAGGCAACGAGACAAGCACGAGGCTGAGTCAGAGAAACGATGCAAAATAGCAAGACTGGGGGTGAAGGAGAAGGGTAGACACCAAAGATTTGAGTCACATTGCTGGCTGGTCGCCTGAAGAACACACTGAAGGTGGCAGGACAAGTCACTGCTAGCGGTTTTTGCTAGTTGTTTGAGAAAAGACAACCATTTTGGATATTTTGGGTGGGCTGTCATATTTTAATGTTTGGGCTGGGGCATGAGTTAGACTCTAGGGTATTCTAATCTTATATTTTTTATTTACTCATCTCCTTTTTCATCATTGTCTTCACCATTTCTGCCATGGCTACTACAGCTTTTAAATTAGAAAAAGAAAAGGAACTTTTGTAGTTTTTCTCTATTTTTTATATTTTTATATAAAATGATAATGATTTGATAAGATGTGGACAAACAAAGAATTAAAATTGGTTTATGCAGAGTTAGAACAAGCATATAAGTTATACTACAACTAAAGATCAAATCTCACAAATACAATAAGACTCCTACCTATCCCCTAACTAATAAGGAGACCAAATGAAATTAGGAAACAAACCCTTTTGGTGATCATCGATTAGCAAATTGATAGATTTCACAACTTATTGTTATAAGCTCTAAATAAACACATTAATACATTAGGTCTGTTCGAACCTTTCAATTAAAATGAGTGTGTGGAAGAACAGATTTGGATATCCACATCCGATCAACAGGTCCGTTGAAAACTATTCAATCTTGGGAAAATCACGGAATTTAGCAGAAAAGTTTAGGCAGTTCTAAAAATAAGAAAGTTATGGTTTTGGGTAGCAATATGGGTCAAAACAAGATTAATTTCTATTGGACAATGGTATAGAGATGGCTTTTTGTATTACTTGGGCCTTATAGGTGAGGCATCTGATGTGTCATGTGCAAAGTTGTAGTTCAGGTTCAATAAAACAATTGCACTATAAGGCGTCAATTTTCACATGGAATCAAGGTGATGAATGGAAAATGGTCAAAATTCCACAATATAAACATACCATTATAGAGGGGACAAAGGACACCACATTATAGCATTATGGTACAACTATGATGGTTATTCAACAACATTGCATAGAATAATATACTAGGTTTATTGGAGGGTTGGCCCAGACCTTTTCTCTGAAATAATTTCTGTTGATCAAGGCTTTTTCAATAAATAGCAAGTATAAATTTTGTGGCATTAGCAGTTTCTGAAGTTCTTTGGTGTATTCATCATGGGAGTAGATGCACGATTCAGTCTCGTACCTTCTGAACTTCTTGTGGGATAGAATATCTTCGTCATGTCCCTTTAAGGCTTAGCCAGTGGCTACTTTAAGGTTGTCACTGAAGGGGGTGCAGGTTTGCTAAATTTTTACAAACTTTTTTTGAATTTTTTTTCTCTACTTAAAGCTAACGTAAAACAGGCCAATATCTACTTAAAGTTTTCACAGATCTGTCAGGCCTTATCTTCCTACAGTTGACATTATATTGGTTAGAATATATGAAAATATTTTATCATATTTTAATTACCATCATGATTTGCTTCCCTAATTAGTTAGGATCCCAATAAGCGATAATAAGGGTTAGTGCTGTAGGTTTTAAAAATATCAATACATTGTCAGACACTCAGTTAATATAAACTCGGTGTTTCATTCTTTTTTTTCCTTCATTCCTCTCTTCCTCTATGCCTAAACCCATAATTTCAAAACTCCTTCCTTTTTATCTAAACTATTTGAAATTGATAATATCCATTATTGAAGAATTTCTAGATGCACCAAGTAAAGTAAATAAGTTAAAAAAATAGTCAAATTTTCAAAATCATTATCAAACAGTGAAGTTTTGGATACCTTTCTCATGGTCTTTCTTAGAAGCAGCTGCCATGCACAATGCAGTGCCAATAGGGCTTGGTATGTCAATTGCTTCAGCAATCTCATCAGAAGTTGCAACTTCCGCCCATCTCTTCACAACAGCAACATTCCAAGTTGCCACACACAAGTGCAGTGGTCTGCAACACCAGAGTAAAACTGTACGATTAGCGGATTATTATATATGCATGTTAGACAAAATATCAATTTAACACAAACGATACAATTCACAATATGTGGGGTTCAATTATCTAGAAGATGACCCGTTAAAAGAATTTTCTTTTCTAATACTCTATAACTTTAAAACAGAAGCAACCTAAATTTTACTGAAATTCTAAGAAATATGATGAGCAATTAAGCAATGCGATATTGTTATCATCAGATAAAGTTAAAGTGGTCCTCTGCAAAAACAACAGACTGAATCCAGTGGTATTTTACTTGATTAAATATAATTGATTTTTTAGCAGAATTTGATATGAATTTCTCAGTAACCATAGTAAGGATTAAGGAATAGAAACTATCACTTAAAAATGAAAACTTTTCAGGAACTTCCTTTACAACTCAAATCACGATCAAGAATTGGTTCTGGAGAATTCTGAGATTAGGATGGTTTTAGAGAAAACTGAAAAGTTTGCTGTTAAATTTCTGTATCTCTAACGGGATCAGGATTTATTGTACAAATATCAGTCCAATTCTTAACCAAAACAGCAGCTTGCAGTAAATACTATGCTGAGCTGGCAAGTTACCTAGAGTATAAAGCCCTTTCATATAATGAACCAATACAAGCAGTATTAATACTATCATGTTCAAACTCCAAACAAGAATGACTCAGTTTCTCTCAAATTGGTTTTCCCATAATGGTCCATTGGCAATTAACGATAGTTTAGAAATATTGTACAGTAAAGTGAAAGGCAAAAAGCTATCATCCAAAAATGAAATATAAAACCCAAGAATGCATGCATAAAACCCCAAGTAAAATCCAAAAAGACATGCACAAGATCCAACAACAAGCAAGCTTCACTTAGTCAGCTTCAAATTATTAATTGTACTAAAGATGCAGATTAGGTGTAGAATAGACAAAAAAAGCCATTATCCCGTTCCCCTCCTTAAATGTTCACAACTATAGAAGTGTATAAGAATAAGAAAAAAAAATTAATCAGTAATTCATACTTCGTGCCAACTCAACAGGCTGAGTTGCTATTAAGTATTTATGCTGCCAGGTCCAAGCTCAAAACAGGAATGGCTTACTTTCACTCATTTTTGGTTTTCCCATAATGGTCCATGGGCAATTAATGACAGATTAGAAATATTGTACTGTAAAGTGAAAGGAAAAAGCTATCATCCAAAGATACAACCTAAAATCCAACAATGCATGCATAAAAGCCCAAGTAAAATCCAAAAGCACATGCATAGAATCCAACAGCATTTGCCGTAACAAGCAAGTTTTGCTAAGTCAGCTTCAATGATTAATTGAACTAAAGATGCAGATTAGACGTAAAAAATATTCCATATCCTGTTCCCCTCCTTAAATGTCCACAACTAGAGATGTGTCTAAGAATAAGAAAAAATAATGATGCAACTCAACAGGCTGAGTTGCTACGAAGTATTTACACTATCAAGTTCAAAACCTCAAAACAAGAATAACTCACTTTCTCTCCTTTTTGGTTTTCCCATAATGGTCCATTGGCAATTAATGATAGTTTAGAAATATTGTACCGTAAAGTAAAAGGAAAAATCTATCATCCAAAGATGCAAAATCAAATCCAATGATATACACATAAAATCCCAAGTAAAATCCAAAAACCCATGCACAAAATCCAACAGCATTTTAGGGAACAAGAACACTTCACTCGATCAACTTCAAATTACAGATTGAACTAAAGATGCAGCTTAGACATAGAATAGGCATACAAAAAATGTCACTCTCCTATTCCCATCGTTAAATGTTTACAACTATAGATGTGTCTAAGAATAAGAAAAAGTAATAATACATTAATTCATACTTCATAGCAACTCAACAGGCTGAGCTGCATCTTTAAACATAAAACTGATACCCCAAGTTAAGGTGTGAACAGGACATGAAGACAACAATAAATGTAAAATTAAAAAGATGACAAATTGACAGCTTCGGCAAAACTGTTTCTTTCCTGTGTAATAAATAATAATAAATAAGCTCACAATAATTAATTAAGATCAGAATATCATACCTATATATACTGATTTACACACATGGAAAACAAGTTCTAGTTATAAAGAAATATATGCCAATACTCACGTCAGGTTCTTTGAATTCACAATGGACATTGATTTACAGCCTCCATTCTCCAGTATTACAAGTGCACAGTCTGTGTACTTCTTGGAAATTGCTCTATGCAGAACAGATTCACCTTCATCATCCACCGCATTAGGATCAGCTCCGGCTAATAGTAATTCCTGTTATTGCTCCACAAAAATTCTAGATGAATATAGTTCTAGTGAAGAAGAAGAAGAAGAAAGATCTAAGTATAATTCATTTTAAAAACATACTCGCATACAATCTGGCTGGCCATGATAGGCACAAACGTGAGCTACAGATGGACCAAAACCATCTCTCAATCTTGACTGCACATTAGCATTTCTTTTGACAAGGCTACGAACACATTCTAGGGACCCAGCTGCTAATGCAAAAACAAGAGGAGGATCCCCATCTTTGTCCAATACATCAACATTTGCTTCTCTATACTCCAAAATTGTCTCGACAAGTTCTGCACTGCCCCGTCTACAAGCTAAGTGGAGAGCTGTTTGTCCATGAGCATTTTGAGCTTCCAATAACGATGTTAGGTAGTTGCTGCCATTTTCTAATACAGCCTTTGCAAGAAGATCTCTGTTCAAGAAATACATGAAAATGAATTAAACGATAAAGTTTAAGAATAAATTAGCTCAGACAAGAAGTGTTGTGACACCAACTAACCTAACACCTGCAGTATCTCCTTCAGATACAAGTCGATGAAGATGGTTAGGGTTTTCCTGAGGAACTTCCAATTCAGGTATAGGTGAAGGCTCCATCACAGTTGATACAGAACCCTTATTATCTAAGCCACTGTATTCACACAAATGTATAAAACAGTTATAAGACAACGCTGCTAGTTAAACATCAATGACAACTGTTCATCCAGCTCATTCCAATGAAGCTCACATTTGCATACTAAAAGATGCAACAATGGCTATAACAGACTTACTTATCAGGGCTTGCAGGAGGGCTGCGTGGTATTTCCTGCAAATGGCGGAGAAATATTGCCAGCATAGCACTAAAAGTAGGCCTTTTAGATGGCTTGAATTGCAAGCACTCTCCAATCATCTTCCACAATTCCCTCGGAATTCCACCTCCAACCACACTAGCATACTGTGGAGGCAGCTTCTTAGCTTTAACAACCGCTCGATAGATTTCCTCCGCACTTAAACCTGCCCAACTGCATATAGAATTTGCAATAAGAAACTTGGAAAGAGTGAACAACATAAGAAATAAAAGTTGAGTAAAGAATGAGTTGCTCCACGTACGGAATGGAACCCGTGCACATCTCCACCAATGTACAACCAAAACTCCAGGCATCTGATTCGGAAGATATACCTATTCCATCATCCCAAAACAAATTTAACGATTTCTTCACAGGTTCCCAAGCCTCTGGTGCTGTATAATGTGGGCTGAGCATTATACATTCCATACAGGAATGGATCTTTACAGAGTCACACTCTGGTCGTGCCTTCCAACAGGAAGGCTTCTTCAGAATTGTAGCAAGTCCATAATCAGAAACCACGGCATGACCATTTGCGTCAAGAAGAAGATTGGATGGTTTTAAATTCATGCAAACAACGCCTGCAGCATGAAGTTCAACGACCCCTCGGGCAATGTCAGCCCCGTATCTACATTTGGAAAATTGTAATGTTATTATCCGTAGTGCCAAGGGAAATTGAAATGTAATAAGGTATTATTCATTCCACTAAAATGATTTTGACACTACCTAGTCCATATTAAGCAAAAAAGTCAAAGGTCATAATCATCCTGACCAATTCTTTCTGAAGCAATTTCATAAACATACTATTCAACTATTTATCTGGTTGTCTACCAAAAGAAAAGTACACAGACAGCACGAAAAACACAGAGATAGCGTCTCCCACCAAACACTGGTTATTCAACGACTGGCAGGGACATAATAACATCACATTTTCTCTAAATTTTAACCACAAAGATGACGACAACAAGAATGCATATAATTTAGTACAGTCTACTTAGACATTGATACTTTGTCCCAAATTTTAACCAAAATGATACCCTTCCTGCTTATCAACTTTTACCATTGAAACTGTGACAATACTGATAGTGTTTCAAAACGCAGACCACATCACTGGAAGCTGCAGTCACAAATTGAACAAACAACCCAACTATAGCTGCAACCTCAACTTAAAACCACAATAATCAAACAACCGCAATTTAAAACCACATATACTCATCAAACAAACCAAGAGAAACCAAACTAACCAAACATCAGGCAACAAGATTAACCAGAAGAATAAACGAAGAAAACACAAATAAAAATAAATAAATAAATAAATAAAAACCAAAACCTTAGGACTTGTTCTAAAGTGAGCCTTCCCTCATTGCGCTGCATCTCGGACTGAACCGATCCATAGCACTTATCCATCACGAGGCACAAACTGTCCTCCACCCTCATTGTCCCATGGAAAGTGCACACATTCCTACACCACATCGAAGCCCTACGCAAATCCTCTAACTTACCCTGAACCCAATCCAAATCCATCCCCTCCACCACCGTCACCTTCTTCACCGCCACGCTGTGCCGGCACCTCCGTCCTCCTTCCACTCCACCGCTGATCACCGCCATCCACATCTCCACTCCCGCCCTCCTCCCCTCTCCAATCCGGCGCACCAACTTCAGGTCCTGGTGTGCGCCGCCACCGACCTCGATCACCGGCTCGCACCCGCCAGAGCTGGACGCCTGTGACTCACGGCTGTTCCGACGACGCTTCTCGTCGTCCTCATCCTCCTCCCCGCCTCCGTCCTCCTCCTCGTCATCGGTGTAGTCGCAGTCGAAATTGGCCCCTCCACCTCCTCCTCTCCCGACGCCGCCGTTGGCGACGGTGGTGGCGGAGTGGAGCAGCGCTAGCACCGCGTAGTTCTTCCGCAGAGCCTGAACGGAGTTTCCCACGGTGGACACGTGTCGACACCTCGGACATGCCAGCGTAGCGTCCGAAGAGGGTGCGAACATTCTAGAGAGACACTCTCTGCAGAAGCCGTGACCACATTGCAGCAGAAGAGGAACTCTCTCCTCCTCGTTGTAACGCGTTTGGCAAACCGAACAACACGGGATTTTCATTTCTCTCTCTGTATCTCTCTTTCTCTATCTTCTCTCCACCTATTTATACCCACGCACCACGCCACTGACCAGAACGGCGCCGCTTTGATCCCAAATCGAATCACGACAATCTCCTCTACGTTCTACGCGGAATTAATGGTGCCGAGGGGTGCGAATGGTAGATCCATGGGCCGAACTCAGCAAAACCACTTAAGCTTCATCAATTAAGCTAATCTTGAGAGATAGAGAGAGAAAGGGTTTTAGAGAGAGAAACAGAAAAAGTGGTTGCTCAAGAAAAGGGAAAGAAAAATTGAAACAAGGGGATTTATTTTATTTTTTTTATTTTTTTTTTTATTTCTTTCCTTACTGTTTTTCCATTTGTGAGAAATGGGTTTGGCCTAGGTGGGTAGGAAGGAAACAAGGAGAGAGAGTTAGATGATGTAGGTGACTTTGGACTTCAAAATCAACACACTTTGCTTCTTCACATAAGTGGCATAATTTTTCGTTTTTTTAGGTCTACTTTTGGTTTTATATTCTATTGTGTGCTTTTCATCTCTGCATTTTTTTCTTTTAAACTAGGTTTTGTTTGGGTTGTGATTGGCAAGATAAAGAGGTTCTTGGAGTTCTGTGCTTGCTAAATTTAGAGTTCCACCTATACCAATACACTTTTATTTTTTATGCTTTTGCAAACTCTGGAACTCCTTCCTAAATTCGTCTCCTTTTGGAAAAATAATGTTCCTTTATTCCATCAACAAAATGGAAAAAAGTAAATGGTGAGAGGTGTTATCATTCTACCAATGGAGAGGAATTGTTTTTCATTCAATTATAAAATATTATTTTATTTTTTATTATTTTTAATATTTGTTCTCCATGATTGAGAAGATTAAATGTTAATAACTTATTTATAAATATAATTTATTATAAAATGTCGTGTCTTAATTTGATTTATGTTTCTAGTAGAATTCTAACCGTAAGAGGAAAGAATGTATTTGGTTTAGTATTTACTATACACAGCTGGTAATAAAAAAAAATGCACAATAGTGAACAACATGAAAAAGATAAAAAAAATAAGGAGATGAAAATTTTAATGGGACATTGGTATTAACATTATTACATGGTACATTAAGCTCCTGTAAAAGATAAAAAATATACAATACAATAAAGTAAGATCATGAGTTGAAGAAAGTGATTGTTTCACTAATCTATCCCAACTAATGTAGATTTGTCATCCAAAGACATTTTCAACTAGTATAAGAAATATTCCACTTTATGATGAAGAAAACAAAAGATAAGAAATGAAGAATTATTATTTAGGTTATCATCATAAAGTCTATAACTTATATTAATTAATATTCTTTCAAAATTCTTGTCATTTTGATGTGTATAAAATACATAAAAATCTATTTGTATTTTTTTTCACTAGACTATATTACCTTAATTGTTCTTATTCCATTATATTTATTTTCATTACTTATCTTTGTCATTTTTACCAAACTTAACAAAATTATGCAACCAATTCGTTCTTCGATATGAATTTTTGTTTTGCAATCATAAGACCTTGGAAAGAATGTATTCGTTATAACGAAGATAAACTGACTATTAATACTAATAAAAATTGAAAAATATTAAACAAAATAAGATTTTTCTAAATGTGAATATGTAAACTATTAATGATTTTTATTAATTAGTATACTCCGCCTTTTACAATTAATAAATAGGAGATGTTAAAAAGTAGTATACATGTTTTTAATAAAATCAAGAACATTTATTATATTCATTAATATTTTTTCTAGAGAACATTTGTAACAGATAAAAAGATTGACAAGAGTGTTTAAATTTTTTTTTGACTTATACTTAACCCATGTAATTAAATGATATTTATGAGGGAAAAAATTAAATAAGTCAACTTTTACAAATATAACATTTATTATATTTTTTTCATGTTTTTCAACTAGCCATACATTTGTCAAGCTTGTTCAAAGGTACTTAACCACAAGTAATCGAAAGAGATTTGTTTGAAATAAAAAATATTTAACCATATTAACTTGTGGTGATAGGGTGTGATATCAAAACATATTAATGGAAGATTAAATATGTTTTCTTAATTTAATTATTTTAAATTTTTATGAGGTTGGAATTGTTTATACTTTCGTAGTTCAAATGTTAATATATCACAAGTTAAAAAAAATTAATATTACTAAATTAAAAGAACTATATATTTTAAGTTTAAAATTAAAATATATATGAATTTCAACTTTGTGTAGTTTATGAACTAGAAACATATTAAATTTTAATTTTAATATATTAAAGAAATTTATAAATATACAATTTGATGACATTTTTTTCAAGCAAAATATTTTTCCTCAACTAAAAAATAAAAGATTCTAACACTCAAATAAAAATAAAGATATAAATCAACATTTACATATGTAGCAAAATTAGTGAAACATAGGTGCGTTATTTTTTTACGATAATAAAAAATAATAAAACTATTATTATAAAATTAAATATAAATAATTTTCATATTTTTGTTGTAAAATTTTTTTATTTAAAGAATAAATATGGACATAAAAAGATATAATAAAAATTATTATTATTGTTATTATTATAAAATAAAATATAAATTATTTTTATAATTTTATTGTAAATATTTTTTTATTTAAAGATTAAAATTATAAAATAAATATGAAAAATAAAATGAATTCTCTTTTCATATAGTATAGATAAAGGATGTTACATTATTTATTTAATTTAAAATTTTAACTCGTGAATAGAAAGAAATAACCTTTACAAATATAATTCAATTCTTCATATTCATTATTTACCTGTAATTAACCACATAATTTGACAAGGAAAACAATTTAATGAATTATCATTCAATTACATGCCACTAACTACTATCATTTATTGATTTGTGAAAATCTCACCGTTACTATAACATCTTTAATTTATGGCAAATTAAATATATTAATTAAAATTTTAATATTGCTATATTTTTTTTTAGACTAACAATATTTTGTGTTTTTCAACTTAGTACGATTTTTTTTTATAGGTTTAAGGGAATATAATTTTAGTATTTAATTTATTACTATAAAAAATAAATTTTATATTTAGAATTATTAGAATTTCAATAACTTAAAAGGAAATAAATAAAATTTAACTATTCTTTGTTTACTTTTATATTTTTTGTATAAAAACTTTCGAATTTAAAGAAAAAACAAGTTTTATCTGAAAACTAGAATAATTACGCAAAAATAGGAAACGGTAATTAAACTGACATCAATTATTAAATTTTAACGTTAAGAAACATTATTTAAACTTACTTCAATTAACAAATTGTAACGTTAAGAAACATCAGTTTAACCGACTTCAATTAAAAAACTGTAACGTTCTAAAAGACAAACTATACTAATCAAATAATAAGATACATTGATTGATCTGACATCATTTTAAAGAATTGTTTTAAATAATTGTAATGTCATCATAAACATTTATACCTATTAATAAGAGAATTAATATTGTAATTATTTTTTAACATCAAATTTATTTTTATTTGTATAAATTATATTATCATGTGTTAAATATATTTTTGTCACTTAAATTTTAGTGAAAATTAGAAAATTTATTTTTAAAATTTTTAACCAATTTAGTCTCCATCTTTCAAAATTTGGTGGACTTAGTCAATTTTTGTTGAGTATATTTGATATTTTAAATGCGTTACTCATCATTGAAGCGAAAATTAGTAGTTAAACGGTGTAAACAATCGAATATTATCGTAAAACATATTTGAAACGTTAAATAAACTCAACAAAATTTAGTTAGAATGACTAAATACACGTATTTCTTATGTTGGTGGAATAAATTAGTTAAAAATTTCAAAGAGAAACTATTTTCAATTTTCACTCAAAGTTCAATGACCAAAAACATATTTAACCCTATTATTATTTTAATCTTCAACTTTTATAATTATTTTTTAAAATTTAATTAATTATATATAATAAAATTATATGCTATTTCTTTTAATGATCATTTTTTTATTATCATAATAAATTAAAAACAAAATGAATCTACATTTAGACATTAAATGACTCGTTTGAAATATTATTATGGTTCCAAATGTGATTTAATAAAATACAATGACCTATTGGTTATTATGAGAAGTTATAATAAAATAACTTAAAGATAAAATAAAGCTCAACTCAATATGATGAACGTTGGTTTATGAAAGGGGATTAAGGTTTTTGTTTCTGGCGACAAGGTTCTTTTACAGTATGTGGTTGTCTTCAAGAAAGAGAGTGTGAGAGGATAAAAAAAGACAAAGAGATATATTAGGAAAAGAGAGATTGAAGAACAAATATTGAATAACGCATTCTCATTAAGGGTGTGTTCCTTTGGGAGGATGTATATGGGAGAGAGTGTGAAGATGAATTTGTGTAGATTTAGGTGGATGGATTTTTGTCTTTTTTTAGTGGATTTAGAGGGTAAAGTGAGTGGATTTGGAGATAAATTTTATGAAAGTCAGTGAAAGATTTGATTGATGTGATAAATAAAATAAATTGTAAAAATAGATAGAATTAGAAAGTTACCAAAATACCCTTGATGGAAAAAGAGAATGATTTTGCAATTTGATGTTATAAAATTAATTATAATTAAATTTTTATAAATATAAAAAAAAAATTATACAATTAAATTTTAAAAAAAGTTAAACAATTAAATTTTAAACAAAAGTTACATAAAGTTAAAAAATAAGTTTAAAAAAGAGGTTTTAAAAAAGTAAAAAAAAAGTAAAAAAAAAAACACAACACACACACGACACTAGTGTCGTAACCGGTGTCATCCCTTCATTGCCAAGGCATCGGTTACGTAACCGGTGTCATCCACACACACACTTGCACCGCACCGATTAGTTAACCAGTGCATATCTTTATCACCACCACGCCACCACCTCCTGCATGTGCACCACCACAACCTACCCCTTCATCCTCTTCCTCACCCACCACACCCAACCACCTCATCTTCTTCCCCCTCCATGGATGAACTCAACAATTCCCCTCCATGGTAGGTGCTTTACTAGCATGGAAACGAAAGCAAAGGGTAGTTTCGTCATCTGTCCAAACCATATGCACTATCTTCGCAGTTTTGAGGGGATGGATTAATCCATCCATCTCCCAAATATGCTCTCGCATATCCCTTCAAATTATCGAAAACGAACTTGCTGGATAACCAAAATTCGCTTTCTCAAATCTGGTTCAACAGTGTAATTCGCTCATACGAACACTGTGTAAATCTCTCATGGATAAAGGTTAGTATCTTAATATAACTTACATGTGTGTTAATGTATAAAGTAGTTTTCTTGAATGAGTTATTATCATTTGAAATACTACAAATTAATGTAAATGTAGTGTGAGAGCTTGTGTTGTTAGATTTATGATTATCCTATTATAATATTTTTCCCAAATCTTATTTTTCTCTAATTATGATAAACCCCGGTTATGAATTTAAGAATTTTCTGAGATTATGAACGTTAATTATGAATTTATGAATTTCTTTATGAAATTTACATGTTGAACCCTAATTTATGTTTTTCCTATTTTGAAGAACCATAATTATTAGATTTATGGGTTTTTATGTTTACCCTATGTATGATGCCTACGATGAAATTGTATGTTTGATTTGGAAATTAATGTTTTATGCTGCGTTGCGTATGATCAAGTGAAAGTGCACCTCATGATTGAATTGAAATTTAGTGAAAAGTGGTTTCCATGCTTTTCACTGTTACACAAATGTGAATCAATGTATGAACGCAATTTAAGAACTAGAACGATTATGTTGCTTAAATTGGATGAAAAATTGCACATTTTGTCACGTTAATGAACCCTTAAATGGAATCTTGATGCTTTTCCGAATAATATAAATGCATATTGAATTACAATTAATTTTTTAACTTTATTATATAAATAATGTTTTTTTAATTCATAATAATGTGTATGTTTTGTTATGGTTAAATTAAAAAATAATGAAAATACTATGAATGGGTATTAGCAGTTAAATATTTTTTTTTATTTGAAATCAAGCATAATAAATTTTGTTAGTAACTAAAGTCACCAAAATTTTAAAGTTTTAGTTTTTTTGTTTTAAATTATTAATGTTTTTTTATTTCAATTACACATAGTATGGATATTAAATTATGAATAATTGAGTTATGGGTTCATTGAAGTTTGTTATTATATGATATTTCAAGATCGCTCAAAGATTGACTAATTATACTTATATTCAATGAGCGTGATAATAGATGATTTTGTATACGGTTACTAGTTTTATTTATATACTCCAAGGTAGTAGTTGATTCTACTTTATGCATATTTTAATTATCAATAATGTTATTATATGATTAGTATCATTATGTTTGTGTGGTAGTGAATCTCCTGAAGGAGAACATTAATATGCATAAAATAATTATTTATGTTTAGTTTTTGTGGCTCAAAGCATTCATGTTAGATATGTGTTAATTGAAATCTCTATTTTGATATATTTACATTCGCTCGCTAAGTTTGTTCCTGTTTTTTAAATAGGTTGAATTTCCCTTATAGGAGATTATGCGAATGCTTATGTGAATGAGCATAACAATCAACATTAAGTCTGCTTGTCCTATAAATGATAATGCGAAAGATTTATGAAATCTGTAGAAATGGACTCTCAAATTGTTGATAAGTTCCTCGTTGGGACATTAATGAGTATGTTGACTACCATGAAATTTGACAGTTCGCGTACTATGAATGACAGTGAATGAACTCTTTATCATCGGAGTATGATCTATTTCAGATGAACTAACTTACCACGAATTGGAACCATATTAAATTAGAAAACATAAATCTTTTTAAAGATTAGAATGTTGTTCATTCATATTTTAAATTTATTGTCACCCCTAATGGCTCAAATTCAATCCATTTTAACATCTCTAATTTCAACTATTTATTTATCATCTTAAACAATTCCTTAAATTCATAATCGGGCACCAATTTAATTATCATTATACATTTTAATATTAGAAAATTTATATATAAAAATATTTTAATATATATTACATATAATAATATAATTATTTAATTACTTTTAAGTTATTAAACTTTTCATTTCGATATCACATTTATTTATTATATATAATTATAGCAATTAAATATATATATATATATATATATATTTAAAACTTATTTACTTTAATATAGTAATAATTATATTATTTTATTGCAAAAAAATTATGAAAAGACATGTAATGATTAACTTTTTTTTTAACTAAAAAAAATCTATTACATATTAAGAAAAGAAGATACCACCAAAATTACTACATTACTCATTTTCTTTTATTAACATGTATCATAAAAATTAATTTTTTCGTCATTTTAAAACTCTGGTACAAAAGGATCCAGATTCAAATCTTACAAAAGTTAATTTATTTTTATTTATTTATGATTTCAACTATAATGTTAATTATAAGTAATATTATTATTTGTAATATTTTATAGGTGTTAGTATTAATTTTTTTATAAATATTATTTGTAGTAACAGTAATAAAATTATAACCATTATTAATATTGTAATAATAATAATAGTTATAATAATAATTATTATTATTATATATTACTATTATATATTATTAATATTAGTATTATTAACATTATTAATAGTCAAGTTATTACTGTTATTAGTAATATTAATATATAATATATTATATATTATTGATATGAAAAAAGAAGTATTAGAAATATTAATAATAATAATAATTATTATTATTATTATTATTATTATTATTAACTATAATTATTATATTATTATTATAATTACTATCATCTCTAATTAAAAAAATTGACATTTTTAAAAATATTATATTATTAATCTCATAATTATTATTATTAATATTA
>Ga0099822_1000683_pt1 | contig 34306 bp, 12 predicted proteins | sample CowpeawhiteBW_FD_76839 | JGI IMG/M metagenome (GOLD analysis project Ga0099822, IMG submission 76839) | Root nodule microbial communities of legume samples collected from California USA - Cow pea white BW | ecosystem: Host-associated > Plants > Roots > Nodule | place: USA: California | collected... | reverse complement strand
CTGTTGTTTGAGTGTTGTCTGCTATCTTCTTGATATAATTGTTTAAATTGGTGTAATTTAAAGATAATCACATGTAGATACATTGTAAAGATTATCCATATGGTCTCCATGACAAGTTTTATTGCAAGAAGTATCATAAGGACATTTATATTAACTTGTGTTATTTTGTTGATACTTTATATACTTATTTCTTGCGGTAGTTATTTTCTTAGATTTTAGAAAACAGTTCTATCTTAACAAGTCTAGTGGTATTGTAACCAATACCTATGCTAGAAAGTTGTTTCTTTATTTATTTCAAGAAATGAGACAATATGGTTGGAATAATTTATTTTCATGTGATTAATGTTCGTTTGTGCTTATATGGAAACCACTTGGTTTTGCTAAAACATTTTGAAATGAAGGTATATACATGTAGTGAAGCTGTCATCACAGAGTTCATACCAACATCAACGCCAATATTCAAGTTTTACAGGGACAGTGGAATTCAATTTGTATTATTTGAAGATTTGGAAATTAAACTCAAGATGTTAAAAGAACAGGTGTGTACTTTTAATGACATCAGTTTCTAAACATGCTCTGAAACAACTAAGGAAAAGAAAAATTCCCCACGCTTTGCAAGTGGAAATACGAGTTGCCCCTTAGTTATCTGTTCCATCCTATGACAAGTTGTGTTTGAATCAATTCCCAATTTCTAGCCGGATCATCTTCCTATATTTAGTTATTAGTCAGAATCACATTTTTATTTGTAGCCGGTACTAAGTTTATTTCTTTTTGGGTAACTGACAATGGATATCCTGTTTCTCAGCATGAACTCACTCTACAAAGTTCAGATTTCACTAAATCAGTTGCTGAGTCTGCACAAAAAAGAATAACAAAGATTTTTTGTGCTTTAATGTTTTGCCTGGATGAGCTTGGTGTTTGGCTGGCTTTGAAGGTTCTCACCTTTTTCCTGCACAGATTTTCTGACTCTGGACTGATCAAGGTTTCATAAATCATAATTGTCAATTTTTTTTTGTGTGACAGGCAGCAGAATTTTTATCTTCCAATGAATTTGATTCATTTTCATGGGGACACTCTGGGGATAAAGTTGTTAAAAACTTTATTTTGGCTGTTGTACATACACTGAAAAGTTACTTGCAATGTGGTAATGATTCAAAAATCATGGAGACTAATGGTGAAATTTTAATGATAAATATTTTTCTTGCATTCATGGTGTTAATTAACTTTTACCAATGTTTTCGTCTTGCTCAGATCCTCAGTGGTCCATTGGTGACAATGTTGATTCCGATGTGGAGATGGGGCTGTTGACCTCCAAAGTTTGTTGCCTTATTGACTCTCTACTTGAGTACAGGTTATAATCATGGATAAAGATTCTTCTTTAATAATTACCACGTTATAAATTCATGTAATGTGGGCTATTATTGTGGATATTCTGGTTTGTAGACTCTCCTTGTTTAAGTTGTTTAAATTGGATGGGTCGATGTCGAATGAGTAAAAGTCATTGTGGACAACAACCCTTAAAGGGAGTGACATTGTTAGGACTCTAAAATTTAGCTGATTAAAAACTTGATATTTTACTTAAACTAAAAGCCTTGAGATTCCTCTACCTTATGGACTAGTCTATTTAGGTGGACTATCCTCTTGTGCGTAAGTTCTAACGAATGGATGCTAAAAAATTCTGCCTCATTGATTTATTTATGAAGTTCTTGTATTGTGACCTATTATTTTTTAATCTTTATTATACTCTATCCTAATCAGTTGATCTACAGTCCACTATTTTGATTGACTGATTATATGTGGTTACTGTGGGATGAGGATATTGGTGTTTGATTGTATGTAGTGATCATAGTTTATTACTGTTAAATTGATTTGATTTTATGTAGTGATATTTGTTATGCCATTTTGATATTATTGTTAAATTTATTTGAAGGATCTACTGTTTTTCTACAATTGCAGGGCTTTGACTGACATGAGATGCATAATTTTTGTGGAAAGGATCATTACAGCTGTTGTCCTTCAGGATCTATTGAATACCCTTCTTCCAAAATACAGTAGCTGGAAAATTAAATTCATTGCAGGACATAATTTTGGATTGCAAAATCAGTCGAGGAGAAAACAAAATGAAATTGTGGAAGAATTTCGAATGGGATTGGTATGTTGCTTTCTTAAACAATCCACTGTATTGTAATAACCATATGCAGTGTCTTGTCAATAAAACATAGTAATGTGCAGGTCAACATCATTGTTGCAACATCAATTCTTGAAGAGGGTTTAGACGTACAAAGTTGTAATTTAGTCATTAGATTTGATCCATCTCCCACAGTGTGCAGTTTCATACAGTCCAGAGGCCGTGCCAGGATGAGAAATTCAGATTACATATTAATTGTTAAGAGGTATTTGTTTCTTACATTATTCCTTCCTCAGTATCATCACTACTCTGGCACTTTGCATGAGACAGTCATAGTGTTAATTCTGTGTAATTTACTAATTGAAACAAATTATCCCTAAACAACCTTGATTTTTTTCTGAAATTACAGTGGAGATTCAGTTACTCGTTCTCGGCTAGAGAAATATCTTGCTAGTGCAGATATTATGAGGAAGGAGTCTTTGCGCCATTCTTCCCTTCCTTGTGATCCTTTTGAAGGTGAAGAATATGATAAAGAGTATTATCGTGTTGCAAGCACCGGAGCAATTGCAAATCTTAGTTCTAGCATAAGTTTAATATACTTGTATTGCTCACGACTCCCTGCAGATGGGTTAGTTGGTTCATTTTCTGCTGTTATTACACGTGCTTTCTTCCTTCAGTTTAATGTACCTAAGATATGCTTTCTTTTTTATATTTCTGATTGTTCTGCTTTGTTTTTATCCTGCCCATCATTTAACCCATCTAGATTAAACTGTCAGGTACTTCAAACCAACTCCAAGGTGGGACAGAGAGACTAACACATTGTATCTTCCCAAGAGCTGCCCTCTGCAGCCTATTCGAGTTGAAGGCAACAAAAAACTCTTAAAGAATATTGCATGCCTTGAAGCATGCAAACAACTGCATAAGATTGGAGCTCTAACAGATTATCTTGTTCCTGATATCTTCATTGAAGAAGCAGAGATGGAGGAATTTGGTAGTTTACAAACCTTTTATCTTGTTCCTGATACCTTGGTTTTTAAATATTGATTCATGATCATAAAATTCTATCTGTCCATGTAATTCTTTGAATGAATTCCACATCAAACAATTTCTTTCAGGGAATGAACCTTATGATGATAACCAACCAGCTTATGTGCCATTTGGATTGGTAAATTCCGTGTCAAATAATAGTCAGACAACATACCATTGTTATTTGATGGAGTTCAGTCAAAATTTTAGCTATGATATCTCTGTTCAAGATATTTTTCTTGCCACAAGAATTGAGCTTGATCCAGAAATTGGATGCACACAATTCGATATGGGTTTTGACAGAGGTAGCTTGTCGGTGAAGTTGATATACAAAGGAACCATTGATCTTTCGCCAGATCTGGTATGCTGTTTAGTTGTCCTTTAATGTTTCCTCAATAATTGTGTTAAGAAAAGTCATTGTATTTATTGTCTGTTTTTTGTTTTCCAGGTTCTTTTATGTAAGAAATTTCAGGTCACTTTGCTTAGAATTTTGATAGATAATAGTATGAATAATTTTGCAATGGGTTTAGACAAATGCTGTTTGGAAGGTGCTGTTGAGATTGATTATCTCTTGCTTCCGGCTATTGGCAAAGGGGAAAAATCAATTGTTAATTGGTTGGCTATCAGTGCGGTAAATCCATCTAGTATTATGTGTGAGTATCATCCACTCCGCATAAGGACAAAAAGTGGTATAGTTTGCCCTTGTAGACTACAAGATGCTTTGGTGTTTACTTCACATGCTGGTGATAAGATTCATTTTTATATCACAACTGGTACGACAGAATTGAATGGAAACTCGCCTATGAAGCTAAGGGATGGTGGAGTTACTACATACAAGAAGTACTACAAACAAAAGTAAGTAAATTTGTGATTTATGTGTATTATCAGGTTACTCTATCTACTCGAGTGTGTTATTCTTATTCTTTTTCCAATTTTTCAGACATCACGTTCAATTGCAATTTGAAGATCAAAAACTCATTAAAGCAAGACACAAATTTCCAGTTAAAAACTATATTCATGGATACAAACAAGGGAAGGAAGGAGGTTGGACCTTGTATTTTTAATAATTTTTTTTTCTGGTTCTCTCCATTGTGGGATTTGACCAATGATGACCAGTCTTTGTTGCCCAGAAATGCATTTTTTTTTTCAATAAATACAACAGTTTTGCTTCTAGTGGATATATAGGAGGTTGATTATGCCAATAATCTTAAAAATAGGGTTACATGTGTAACCAAAATCTATTGAAGTCGATTTCCATGTATCTGCCACTGTATGCCTTCTGATTATAATTGAAAGGAAATCTGGCTGGCTTGTTAGTTTGCTTATTTCTTCTGAACAGTTTTTTGGGATTAAAACGGCCTCTGCTTCTTTTCGTGAGTCTATTATTCTTAGTTGTTACCTTTGTATTGGCTTGATTTTTTAAAAAGCTAATATTATGTTCTTAATATGAACCAAATTTGTATCTGCAGTTACTGCTTCTATTAGCAATAACTTAGTTATCCATGTCATAATGCCTAAATTTATTCATTTCCAAACTATAGCTGTATGTATTATGTGTTCAAAAAAGTTGTGGCTGTGTTTAGTGCTTGTCTCAACTCAAGCTCTGACAATGCGTGATCTAATCTGAATCTTAACTTCATGTTTTCCATTTCAGAAGCAAGCAAAGCCTCTGTTGAATTACCCCCTGAACTGTGCTCTATAGTCATGTCACCAATAAAAGATAGTATCATTTATACCTTCTCGTTTATTCCTTCAATCATGCATCGGCTTGAATCATTGCTTGGAGCCTTCAATTTGAAAAAGATGCATTTGGATCATTGCGCACAAAATGAAATTCCTACAATCAAGGTGTGTTAGAACTGTTTGTCAATACAATCTAGACTAGTAGTTTATTTGTCCTTTTTATCCAGAATAGGAAATTTTATATTTGTCTGCTAACTGTTCTTAATAGACAAAAAATGTACTATATATATATATATATATATAGCTGTTGTGTAAAAAGCTGGCGTAGAAAGCAAGGCATTCTTAAAGGTAACTAAGTAATATCTTCTGCACCGTCCTTCTTTTAAGCCTATGTTACATCAATCAATACACAATGAAGAGATTGAGAAGAAACTTGTCAGTGTAAAATATTCTGTTAGTATCTTTTGGTTATTTTGTACTGGTGTTCTCTGAATGTCGATTATATTTGTTATTGCTATGTGTCCAGTTGTCTAACATTTTAAAACCAATTGTATCTGTGACTTGCATTGTAGGTCTTAGAAGCAATAACTGCTACAAGCTGCAAGGAGGCCTTTCATTATGAGTCTCTTGAGACTCTTGGAGATTCTTTTTTAAAATATGCTGCCAGCCAACATCTTTTTAACACTTATCAAAATCACCACGAAGGTCTCCTTAGTGTAAAAAGGAAAAAAATAATTTCTAACGCTGCCCTATGTAAGTTAGGGTGTAGGTCTGGACTTCCGGTACTCTCTCTCATTCTCTCTGATTTTGTTGTTCCACTTTTTGTGCTGTACATTTGTTGTGATGCTTCCTTTCAGCATTTTTTTAACTTATATTATGGTTTTATTGTATGCTTTTATTCTCTTCAACGTTTGATTGATTGATTTTTAAGTTTAATAATATATTATAATTTTAAATTAATTAACTGGTTGCAATTGTTTGGATGATTATCATGTTTGTTTGAACGAGATTTTGTATGTTATTTGCTTCTTTAGCAGTGAGCATTGTGAGCTCTAAAATTGAGGAAACCCAAGCTGATAAGGTTTTGGACCACAGTCCAAGTGGGCCCAAGACTTGGATAGTCTATTGAAAAAGAAAGGAGAGCAGAGAAATCTGCTCCCTAATGGTGCAGGCATGTGAGTATGCTGAGTAAGCAGATGGAAATGGTACAGGTTTTTGGAAGAAACTGGCATGGAGTGTAAGCTTGAGGGTGTAAAGAGAGCTAGGCTGTGGGCTGGTGTTAGTCTTTTTCTTTGTAAGATCTAAGAGCTTTTCAATGGAATAAACATTGATTTCCAGAATTTATCAAAGATTAAATTAATATTTTAATAATTTCTACAAGTAATTTTCTCTCTAATCTGTAGCTTGTGCCATGAGGAGTTGATTTTATTGCTTAGATGTTCTTTGATCCATTCTCGAATGAGTTCATATGGTTGTAGAATTCTGCATTGTTATCATGAGGACTGCATTATCATCTTGAAACTTCAGAATTCTTAATTCTGCACTATTTTGATTTGCAGGGCTTCATACAAAATGAACCTTTTGATCCTCATACCTGGACCATTCCAGGTGATAAATCTGAAGATTTTAAATTGAAAGAGTTGGTTAGTGGGGGGAAAAAGGTTTATGTTATGGGAGAAAGGAAATTAAATCGAAAGATCATTGCTGATGTTGTTGAGGCACTAATTGGTGCCTTCCTCAGCAGTGGTGGTGAAAAGGCTGCTCTGTTGTTTATGGACTGGGTTGGTATTAAAGTTAGCTTTAATAAAATGCCCTATGAGAGACACTTTGACATTCAACCAGAGAAACTGGTGCATGTCAGTCATTTAGAATCACAATTGAAGTACTCATTCCATGACCGTACTCTTTTAGTGGAAGCTTTGACCCATGGTTCCTACATGCTTCCTGAAATTCCTAGATGTTATCAGGTATGTACTGTAGTTATTGTTCATTATATGGGAACAAGATAGGGACGTTAGCATGTATTTATTATGCATGAATGAACTTTCACCAACTCCATACAGACTGGCCTGGTGGGACCCAATAAATAGTAATTGTACACATCCTTCTTGATAAATCAATGTTTTTCTCATATTCTTCTTACTTTTGATTCTTTTATCGCAATTCATGAATAATATGCTCCTCTTCCTGCAGCGACTAGAATTTCTCGGAGATTCAGTGTTGGATTATCTCATTACTTGGCATTTGTACAATAAATATCCTGGCATGTCACCTGGGCAGTTAACTGACATGAGGTCAGCTTCTGTGAATAATGATTGTTATGCGTGGTCCGCTATTAACCATGGGTTACACAAGCATGTACTTCATGCCTCACAAGAACTGCATAAGCATATTGCTGTTACACTTGTCAATTTTGATAAGTTGTCTTCGTCATCAACTTTTGGATACGGGTCAGAGACATCACTCCCTAAGGTTAGTTGTTAAAATTTGGCTCATAGATCCACTTGGTTATTATTGTTTAGTAAAGTGAATGCTAACATACATTGTCATCGGTGTTTTGAATAGAGAAAAAAGTTCCTTGAAAGTGCACTTGACTTTAAAATATGCACGCCTTATCTGGTGTATCTACCATAAATTCCAGGGTGAATAATGCTTACTCCTGCATTTTATAGACAAGTTCACTTCAGAGTATCCTTGACAATGTTGAACTAAATAAATTCTGATTATTGTGGTGGATAAACTTTTTAGAGAAAGTCTAAGTGATGGTAGGAAAAATTACCTGCATTATGGGTTTATGAAAAAATCTTCCCACAGTTGGTATATGCTTTCTGTGAGTTTTGCAGCGCATTCCATTTTCTGTCCTAGATGTTCTGCTGCAATGCAATAGCCATTACAAAACTCATAAGTTTGTTCCTACTGTTTGATAGGTACTTGGAGACATTATAGAGTCCCTGGCTGGAGCAATACTAGTTGATTCAGGGTACAATATGGAGGTTGTGTGGCAAAGCATAAGGCCACTTTTAGAACCCCTTGTCACACCTGAAACATTGAAGCTCCATCCCGTCCGAGAGTTGAATGAACTATGCCAAAAAAGAAGTTATAATATTATACAAGAGGTTGTGTCCCGTAAGGATGGTGTAACCAGATTTAAGATGGAAGTAGAAGCAGATGGGGTTATTCACCAACATGAATATACTGGTTCTGCTCTTCAGGGCACAGCCAAGAAGATAGTTTGCAAGGAAATCTTGAATTCCTTGAAGGAGGTTAGGGGGGCACTGTAGGTTGTAATATTTGTTTATAATTCTTTAGTCTTTTGTTGTGTGCAAGGGTAAAATAGGCATGTTAGTATGATGATATTGGGCCAATAAACTCATTTTGAGTAGTTTGAATATGATCACTGCAAAACCTGACACTCTACCACCAAAATAACACAACTTATCTCTCAGAACATTTTCACCCTTTTCATAAAATACCATTTCCACAAGAAATAGAAACAACTAAAGAATTAATGGACAAGTATACCAGTCACTTGAAATGCTGCGTTGTTAGTGGTAAGAGAACTGCGACAGTGCCAAGAAAAACATTGGAAAATATGAGTACATGATATCATAACAATTACGAATGGGTAAAGTGAAATACTAGAAATTTAGGATTGATTTATCAAAATAAATAATTAGTCAAGCTTCACTTAGTTAGTTAAGCTTAATTCATTTTTACATAATTACGAAAAGATGAACTTTTTGGAAACGTGAAAGTTTAATTTGCATATGTAATTTACAATTTAATTCCTTTAGCTTGAGTTTTTTTTTTTTAATTAACTTTATCAATTTACTACATTATAAGATATTTAACTGGATAACAATCTACAATTAGAAATATAAATGTGATATGCTATTAAGCCTGTAAGTTTAATTTTCCTATCTATTAATGATATTCATGATTTATAATTGTCGAAATTATAAAATTTAAATTTTTGACTTATTTTAAAAATTAATCTAAATCAAACTTGAGTCTTTTGTGTGTAATTCACAAATAATTCAGATTATTTACAGCTCCATAACAATTATATCTGGATGATATGAAATATGCAGAGGAGATTTTTTATTTACGCTTTCCAATATGTATATTTTTTATTTTAAATTAATTTATCATCATATTACCTTTTAATCTTGAAAGAACTTTAAATTTTACTTTGACTTGCTGTTTATATATAATTTACAAGGTAAAATCGACACACAACACAATCACATGTTACAAAAGAACCAGCTGATATATATATATATATATATATATATATATATATATATATATATATATATATATATATATATATATATATAAACTTAATACATTAGTACTTACCTATTATATTACAAATCACAGTGCTACCTTTATTTTATTCCACTTATTCATATAGATATGATAGAATAGTGTCTTGGATCCACTTCCAAAATGATATCACAGGTATCATTAAGACACAGAAATTTCAAAGGTTGTGTTAATATGAAAGTTGTTCTGCCACCAAGATGTAGAAAAGCCCCATTACTCCAGAGTGCATTTGGCTGTTGCTGTATCTAACCTCTAGAGTTACGGTTTCACCATCTTTTATTTTGATAGAACCTGGTTTAGGATAACATGTGGACATTCCTACAACATACCCTTTCTCATTTCCTGCTTCATTTCCATTTCCATATTTTGGTATTGAAGAACAAATCACTCCCCCATCCTGAATTATTTTCACAGCAAAATTTCAATGACTTAGTTAACATCTCACAATTTCTTTCCATTGGGGTATAAACAAACATCTTACAAATCATGTTACAATGACACGGGCTCAAAGAATGTAAATACTTTCTTCCTTTAATTAAATTTGCTGGAGAATGTTGGAATAGTGCATCAGGACAAGCAAAAGAAGTGTATAACAATAAAAGAGATTGAAAAAGAGAGAGCTACTACTAGTAAATGAACTAAATCCTAAAATGATTTTCTGCATTTTTATCAGAAGTACTAGTTTTAAGGGTAAAAGTATACGCAGCACCATTTTCTATGCTTATATCATTTTTCTTATTACTAATTTGACTAATATAAAAAATATTGATCTGTTTAGAATGAAAAATTATAATTATTGAACAGCACCTGTCCATATAGAGTTGAAGCAGTTGCACCTGAGTGTACATGACCAACACCATAGATTACATAACCACCAGTTTGCATTGGGAGGCTTGTTTTCCTTACATCAATGCAAGCACTACTACTGTTGTAGCCTTTGCTGCAAGCTTCAACCTGATACTCAATCTGAACCAAATATATAAATCCTTTGTTACTTACATCTAATAAAGTCAATGTGTAAAAACAGTATACAGAGAGAGAAAAAATAGGTGTAGTTTATAAAAAGCAAAGCATGAGGTGTTAATACAATTATTGAACCTAACTTGCAGAGTAAAGTAATCCTTTAGAATATGTTTCTAGAGAAATGATTCACTTACCTTGCAAGTATGCTTTGGACTCATTCCTTTGGACACATTCAAAATATCAGTCACATCAAGTATATAAATCTTAAGGGGCACCACATAGTTATCCCAGTTGATCCACTTCACTGTGTATCTCAGATATAGGCTTCTCTTTGGACCCTTGAAGCCTTTCTTCAACCTGCAGTGGGAATTATCAGGGCAACAATCCAAACCTCCTTTGTAATATGGACTCAAAGGTTTTCCATTCCCATCCTTTGTAACATTATATAGGTCACACCTGCACTCAGTGCACCCCATCCTATCTTCCACACCCCTTGTGTCAATGGCATGCACATTGAAGAACCACTTCTCCTCATAACCATATGGAATTTCTGAAGGGTTTCCAATTTCTATCCCAAAAGGGTCTGGAATATCAGTGGCAGTTCCTCTTGTTTCAGATCCAAGCCCAAAATACTGCCCAAGAACATCTTCCTGGCACAACCCACTGTTTCTCAGTTCAACAATATCTGTTTGGTTGTTATTGTGTGACACATTCTTAGGTTGGTGGTACTTTACTACAATCCAGTGATGGAGATATGTTTCTTGCAGAGGTACTGATTTCCCTGCCTCATCAACCACTTCAGCATTGAAACTTTTGAGTGCAATATGGCCTCTTGGAAAATCAACATCAAAATAAAATTTGTTTGCAACTGACCCTGGACCTAGCTCAAACTTGGGTGATAAAAAAACAGATGTTTTTATGTTGTTCTCAGGTTTCCCCAGAGCGGTTGATGAGTATGTTGTGCATGAAACCAAGAGTAATAATAGTCCCCATGAAACCAATCTCATGTCGAATATCTGTTAGCATTTGCATAATCTTTATCAGCTATATATAGTTAACTGTAAGTAAAGTTAAGGAAACTGTGTCTCATCTTCAGAAAACCACTAACCACAGTAGAAAACTAAAATAAAGATCATGCATAAATTATATTTCTTCTGTATTAAATCTTAGAACAAAAGAGTTATTATAATAAAAAGACAAAATTAATGAACAAACAGAAGTAAACCAGGGGTAGTGAGATTCAAGTTTCTGAGAACTTTTTGTGACAGATGAATGTAAAGTATGTTGCAAGAAGTGGAAAATAGTGGCAGTGGGAGATGAAGGGACATACCTGAAAGAATAGGGTAACTAGGAAATGATTATTCAGCTACAGTGGTTCAATTGTGAACCTTGAACAAAGATTTATATAGCAATAGATGCTGAGTTTTGCTTTCTTATGCTCTAAGCCATGACGTTTGCCAAAAGCATGGATAATGAATTTTGATAGTTTATGTTTGAATGATTTTCATTAAGTAAACCAAATTGATTGAGTGCGAATTTAGTAGCAACACAGCAAGAAAAACGAAAAAGCATTGACATTTTGAACATTTTTATCATGGTAAAGTAACTATCCAACATTAATGAGAGATCTATTTATTGTAAGTCACCCCTCATATTCAGTCAACTAAACCTATTTAATATATTCTAATCTGAATGCAATTTCCTGTGGATAAAAATAACTCTAGAAGATGCACAACTATAAAAATACTTTATTTGTATTAAAGAAAATTGTAATTATATAATATTACGGTTAATTTCAACTTTAGCAAATATTTATTTGATAATCAATATTAGCTAATATCTGTAAAAAAATAAATTATTAAACATCCTCAATATTATTAAAAGTTTAACATGTTTTTGTCTATATATTTACGGAATTTAAATTTTAATCATTAAAAAAATGTTTACTCTTACCCTCTACCTTTTACAACTTTTGGGAATCATCACATCTAGATATAATATCACATTATTAAGTAATTGAAAAAGGTTATTATATGGTGATTTATATAAAAAATAACAATTCTTATAAAAATATATTTGATTTCATCTTCTAAAAAGCTTAAAATATTAATCTTAATCTAGAGGCACTCTCCTCATCACCAATGATCTTGATCACTTGCATCTCATCAACCTTTTATCATGTCAAAGATCATTCACATTGGAAAAAACATTCTTTATTTTCAACACCTTGAAGTGCATCTTTAAGTCCACCATCAACGTTGTTGATGCATTATACACAATTTTTATGTTCTAATTCAGTTTTTTTTTTCATAATCTTGTTGAATTTATTTTTTTTATTATTCATAAAATTAAAATTTGAGATTAAAAATGTATCAAAGTTTTAAAACAAAGACAAATTTTAATTTTGCCTTCAATTTAGGAATTATGAAAATATTTAACTCTTTGTAATATTTGCATGCAAAATACAAAGTTTCAGTCAGTATGATTCAGCAATTTGTGAGAGTTATCCAATGAAATACTTATTATTTTATAATTTATACACAATTAATATACTCTAAAGAAAACTTAATTATAAATGAACATCGATAAATACAGGAATTCACTTGTCATGTTGTTCTCTTATTTTTACTCCGTTTTCCTTTGCGTCACTTTCTTTTATTTTTTGTTTTGACTGTTCAACGACAGATATTGTATTTGTAGCAAACACCTCATCGATATGTTTTCTGTTAATTCAATTGCAATGGTCTTGACTATAGACTCATTCAATCTTTTATATATTTGCTATATTTTATGAACAACACATGCATCACCTTATATTTTATATCATATATCTATCTATCATGGATTAACTTCTGGTCAAATATTGCCTTACACTGGATTGTATCTCAAGAAAATATTGAGAAACCTTTTGCATTTTTTGTTTGTACTGAAACTCTTATGTTAAATTATTTTTAATTGGAGTTAAAAAAAATAATTTAAAAAATAAAAAATTTAAAATTTCATGATTTGACACGCATTCTATATGGACATGATGTTAATTCCAACTTAACATAGATGACCAAATTGAATGATTAGATAATTGAGTACTAAATTGAACAAACCAAAAGTATGGATACCAAATTGAACTTTACCAAAAAGTTGGAATATCAAATTAGTAATTATACCTATTTTAAAACATTGATCATAGAGTAACTTCTTAATTTTGAAGTTTGAAACAAAATTCATGAATACTTCCACAAACAAACTCGATCATAGGCATGGCAACTTAGAACAGAGATCTGGTGTCAATTCAAGAACACAAAGATGTGATTCTTGAAAGCCTTCCACAAGAATAGAGTTGTATGTCAACTTATGAATGAACCTCTGAAGTCAAGTTGGATGACAACATTAAAGCGTATTCTTTGATACCTAGAAAACACTTTACTTCACGACCTTCAATTTCAACTTAAATATCCTATCAAACACTTTCTTTACATTCTTCTGGTGGTGGTTTCGATACAACCCCTTAAAACTTGATCAAGTACTGAAATTCAATATATAAGATTGGCTCCAGGTACTTCTAATTATATAAAGTTATTCAAATATTTTTTTCGTATAAAATAAGAGGTTATGAATGAATTTATTTTCCTCCTGCTATATAGATAAATAATACAGAACAACTGCATTATTTTTAATTACCAATAAAACTTTCCTTACCCAGAAAAAATAAATATTAAAAAATAAAAACACTAGATTAAACAATAGAATAGAAGATCAACAACGAGTAATCTACTCTATTAAAATCTACCACTCAATATACACATTATTAAAATTGGGGTTAAATATGTTTTTGGTCTTTTAATTTTCAATGAATTTTAGAATTAGTTTATTTCAAAATTTTGGACCAGTTTATTCCTTCATCTTTCGAAATACGTGGATTTAGTCATTTTAATCAAATTATATTAGGTTTAGTTGATGTTTCGTACGTAATTTAGGACTCTATTTGAGTTGTTTATATTGTTTGACACATTTTTACTTTAATGTTAAGTTAAATACTAGTATGAAACACGTTTAAAATGTCAAATAAACTTAACAAAATTTGATTAAAATTACTAAATTCACGTATTTTGAAAGATTAATGACTTAATTGATCCAAAATTTTAAAATAGACTAATTCTAAAATTCACTCAAAGTTAAAGTTAAAAGACAAAAACATATTTATCTTTAAAATTGAGTACATTACTAAAACTAGGAATTACTGTAAATGTTTGGTCTTTCACATTCTTTTGTTAAATAAATTATTGGATATATTCATTTTACTATCTTAGTTTATTTTATTCACGTAGTCTTTTTCTATTTTATTTTACTTAAAACCAATGCAAATATAATCAATGAACTTGTACATACTTGAGAACTGGTTTGCTTTTATTGATAAAGTTTACAAACCTAAATTGATAACAAGTACATCTTCAGATTAAATTGATAATAAATTACTACAATTACGAGCCAACCTCGTATTTTTGTAAAAAAAAAAAAAATATAAAGAAGAGTAGAAAGATAAGTTTATCTTAATCATTACACTACACATTATTCATCATAAAAATAATAATTAACATAGTTAGAGATCTTAAGCATATAACTATAAAAAATTAGCAAGTTTATTAACGTTTTCCATACTTAGGTAATTGTTTTAACTTTTTCTTATAATTTATTTTCAATGCTTCATTTTTAGGCATTAATATTTAACTTTTTCTTATAATTTATTGTCCCAACGCAATTTATAAATAAAATATTTTTTTTGGAAGGAATAAATAAAAGAATTGAATATTAAAGAAATATGCAAACAAGATTATAATATGATGGTCTGAAAGGTGGACTAGATTATCGTCATGCGGCGTGAATGATTCATACTTATCCATAAGTTTTGTTTTATCTTTTTTTTCAGATTAAAATTTATAAATTAAAATAAATAATTAAATAAGGATAAAAATTCGTAAATTGTATAAAGAGTATATTTAAAATACTATGCCATATCTTTTTTACAAAAAATTAAATAAAAATCGTGTTAAATGATCATTTGTTTTTTGTAAAGGGGATTAGAAAGAATAGTGTATAGAAACATATACTTAATCTTATTATTAATATCAAATTGGATAATCTGTACAAATATTATAAATTTTTAATTCGTTAAAACCTTGTCTTCAACACTAAGAAAATGTGATTGTAAATGGAAGGATATTATTAATAATGATAAATCATAGCATAGAATGTCGAATAAAATAAATAAATACTATGCTTCGAATACATCATATCCTCAATTTAATAAAAAAAAAAAAGTGTATTTGTCGCACTTGCCTTTATTAATTAGTAATGGATTTAAACTTTAACGTAGAAATTGACACAAAATTCAGATGTCAATCTCAACAAATCCATGCTGACACTGAAGTTTGTTTCGTACTTAAATTGATCTTATATTAAAGCATGTGGTTCCTTCGTTCCACTGTGAGTGTCTCATTTGATTTTGCGAAGAAAAAAAGTGTCATTATAGGAAATTGAACTAAAAGAACACAGATAGAAAGGGTATCTATGGCGATTTGCAGGGTGAAATCTTTGCTTTCTCTTTCGAAATGTTTTTCATTACGCACTTTCTCTTCGGCACAGGGTCCCCCTCCTCACTTGCAGGTTTTTCTCTAATTTTGTCATTAATTTTTGCCTTTCTAAGCTGAAATTGAGTATGCAAAAACACTGAATGTGGGCATGAGTATGTACCCTTTTGTTTGACTTGTTACTTGCTAAGTTGATGCTTGGTTTCTAAATTTTCACCTTTTCTCTTCGCTGATGCACTGCAGAATATTGGATTCATTGGGCTTGGAAATATGGGGTCCCGAATGGCAAATAATCTGATCAAAGCTGGATTCAGTCTTACAGTTCATGACCTGTAATCTTTTAAGCATTTCCAATTTCCTGATCTTATCATGCCCTTGTTCTTAAATTTGTCCTCGGAGAGTACTATGTTTTTTTTCATTTCATTTGTAGAGGCAATTTATAAAATATAGATATTTGGGACATGGATTTGAGAGTATGATTCAGAGGGAGTCTGAGTTAATGGCACTGCTAATATAATTGGGTTTTTGTTAGAAAGCTGAGAGTTACACTACTGTAAAACTAATTATCATCCATTAAAGAACTATTGAGAAGATAATAGTTAAAGATTAATATTTTTTATTGTTGGTATACGAAGAATACACTTATATCACCTGAAAGATGTCAATAACTGAAAAATGACCCACAAGTGTCACTATATGTAGGGAAATTAAAATATAAACTTATAATACATTCTAATATTCTAAGATCATCCTGTAAATCCTTAAACTGCTTACTCATTTTCTATTTGGGCCTCCATCTCAGCCTTTCAGTTGTTTCAAATTTTACTTATTTTGACAGAATGCTTGTAGTGTTGTTAATTGAATTTGTTAAAAATTGGCAGAAACTCTGATGTTCTCGACATGTTCTCTCAGATGGGAATCCCCACAAAGAAAACACCTTATGAAGTTTCAGAAGCAAGTGATGTTGTAATCACAATGTTACCTACTTCTGCCCACGTGAGTACGGTCATTAGTTTCAAAAGGCATTCCTTTACATGTAAATGCATTACATCTTTCATGGCTTCATGTTCTTGGATCGTTCTTCAACCACTTATTATTTGAATTATGATTTCAAATATTTTGTAAACTGGCTCAGATTATAAGATTGTCAACTTCTCCATATAGTTTCTTTGGTAAAAAGAATTTAAAAAATGTTTGATGTAACCTATAATGCTGTCATATATACAGAAAAAGTGGCTTTTGATTCTGTAACATGATGAAACCTAATATTTTCTCATTTTTGTCATCAATTCCTTGCTATTTAACCTAGTGTAGCACATTAACTGAAATAACATTGGATTTGTAATGTATATTTGGAGGCATATAAATGAACTTATTTAATAGTCAATTCTTGTGTCAAATTATTGTATAGTCTGATTGTATCCTTTCTGCCATTTAGCTTTAGCTTTACATAAATGGTGGCATCAATATTTAAAGCAGACTTCCTTGAATTGTAAACTGTTATTTAGCTGAACAGTTTTCTAAGGTGTGCACTTGAATATCTCATTTAGCATATTTCAGGTTTCAATGAATTGTCTTAATGCTCCCAATATTATTATATGACTTTGTTCTGATACCAAAATAACATCCATATTTAATTTAAGTAGGTGATTGATGTTTACACTGGAACAAATGGTTTGCTTCATGGTGGAAAACTCCTAAGGCCATGGTTGTTGTTAGATTCATCCACTATTGATCCAGAAACATCAAGAAATCTTTCTGCCACAGTTTCTAATTATATTCTAAAAGAAAAGAAAGGTAACATGAAGTGAAATGTTAACCAAGTAAATTGTTGTAACTTAAATTTCGAATGTATGAATTTCTTACTCCTTTTAGCACCATAGAGTTATTTTTATCATACTAATTCATGATAATTTGTTGCTAATGGAAAATCCTTGACCATTTTATGAAAATGTCTTTCACTTGTGTATATGGCTATGGTATCCAATTCACAAAAATTCTGGTATTTGTCTAAAACTTGAGTGGAACTTTTATCCTCCTCATGGAATGTGTTGAACACTTATCTCATTGTGTTTGTTCATTTTGGTCTACACAGAAACCCAGAGTATCATGTCTATTGTTAAAATCACAAAGCTGGGGTTCTGCATTATATATATCTTGCCATTCAAATATTTTATAAAGATCCTTTGATTTATTTTATGAAGCTCTTAACACTTTCTACCTTTGAGTTTATTTTCTTTGTAAATCATATGTGGCAAATCTATCGATTGTCATATTACCATTCAGATATTTAATAAAGATTCTGTAATTTATTTTCTGAAGCTCTTAACAGTTGTCACCTCAGAGTTTGTTTCTTTCATCAATCACACGTGGCAAATGTTTCTAACGTTATTCCAATCAGTCTCAACTGTCTTTCTCATAAGGATGAATCTAATTTCAGTCATTATGTTGCATCATGTTCCTTCAACTTTTTAATTGATTTTGAAGTTATTAACAGATCTGCAGTTAAGGAATGTGTGAAATAAGCATAGAACTACGATAACCTAACTGATCCCAAACTGAAAATTGCCTACCACTTTCTGTTGTGTTCAGTTGTCTAGCTTTTAGCATGAGTAGATTTTCACATTTTATCACCAGTTGTTGCCTCGCAAATAGAATGAAATCTGTATTCATTTTGAAAATATAAATGTGTAGGTGTTAGACAGAGTCTTCTAGAGTATAAGTTGTCTTGTTATATTATTCTTTATTAATGTACAGAGGGGCTGTCCTAACATCCTCCTCTTCTAGCGTTTCAATCAATCACTAGGTTGTTGAACAATTTACTCCTTTAGTGTTGTGGTACTCAATGATTATATATTGTGCAGGTGATTGGGAAAGACCTTTCAAGTTAGATGCTCCGGTTTCCGGAAGTGTAACTGCAGCTGAAGCTGGGACGCTTACTTTTATGGTATTGTTATGTTTTATTCTAACATGCTAAGAATCTACATAAAACTACAATATAATTGTGGCTTAATTGTTTGATGCCAGAAACCAAACGAACATTGTATCACTAACTTTTCCAATTCCCATTGAAGATGTTAATTTTTAGAGTATACTCCCAATTTGGTGTTTGAAAAAGTAGGGTCATTAATTGTAGTCTCAATCTGTTCTAAGTTTGCAATAACTGTTGGACTATTCTGGTGTCAAAAGAGTATCATTCAAGTACCAACTTGTTGCTCAGGTGACCAAACTAGGAGTTCACTGAAGTTTAGTGTGTTCGTTCAAAATTTGATGTTAAATTTTGATCATAATCCTGCCGCAATATTATATATAATGCATCAAAAGTACTATTGGCTAATTGAAAAAGGTTGTAATGTTATGAATTGCCCCTGGGAATGAGGTAACACTGCTAAAACAGTCATAGAAAAAAGTTGTAAGGTTTTGGAAAAAATTGAGTAATGAACATGTAATGGACCTTCCCCAGGTTGGTGGTTCTGAGGAAGCATTTCTTGCTGCAAAACCCATACTCTTTTCAATGGGTAAAAGTGCAATATATTGTGGTGGAGCAGGAAGTGGTTCCGTAAGTTACACATTACTTATTGGTACTCCCAAATGCCTGTTTAACTGTAAGTCACGTATTAGTCTTGGGTTTTGTTATTAGGCAGCAAAAATCTGCAATAATTTGGCTTTGGCTGTGAGCATGCTTGGAATATCAGAAGCTCTTGCTCTAGGCCAATCTCTAGGTGTTTCTGCTAGCACGTTGACAAATATATTTAACTGCTCCAGTGCTCGATGTTGGAGTAGGTATGTGGTTCTTTTCTCTCTCTCTACTCAAAGAGTCAATTGTCTACGGAACTATAATCACCACCATCATTGACAAAATGTGGTAGCAAAGACTCTTGAAGGCCTTAGAGTTAGTAACTGTCATACTGTAAATATAAATTAATCGGTAAGGAGTATTGTTCCCCTAATACAAATGAAAGTAACATGAAATTCAAAAGGCTGTAATGTTGAAGTACATCATCTGAGAGACACATAACTAGTTGTCTTTACTCAGCTTCACTGCAAAGGACACATTCCAAACTCGTTCTTGGTATTTTTTTCCTATAAAAGACTGTCCTCGTATCTGTTGTCTTGTTATATTCGTTGAGACCCTTTGCTTGTAGTTTTCTCCCGAAAACAAAATTATGCTTCCTTTTTCAGCAATAAATTTTTCATATATAGATTAGTTCACAACCTTTAAGGAATTTCTTAGAAGTTAATGTTTTGGTTTTTATAGTATCAAATTAATAGGTTTTAGTTGCATGAATTACAGTGATGCTTACAACCCAGTTCCTGGGCTGATGGAAGGGGTGCCTTCGTCAAGGGATTATATAGGAGGATTTGCTTCCAAGCTTATGGTAAGTAACTAACCTTTAACTCTACCTGCACATGTTTAATTAGGCTAATTGTACCATTTGGAAATCTTTAGTATGACAGAGCGGTCATTTAGACCTACTAATATATTCCGACAGTACAAACTCGCAAAATGTATTGCTAGGAGGGATAAGCTCAACCCAGAGCAAGGACACATAATTACAAGAATAATAATGATCAATTTTTTATTTATTCTGAAATTTATTTGGGAGAATTACAAATTATTCTTGTTGAAATCGTTTTCAATTCAGAATGATCAAGTACTCAATTAGTTGGTCATATTCAAAGGATGAGTGGTTAGTGAATAGCCACTCATTGGCATAAGTAACCAATCTTTTATTTTCTCTCTGAAAAACCCCTCCCTACCTTGGGTCATGTTCTTTCTGAAATTTACATGCTCCCTTTAGCAACACAATACATGTTAAATTATTAATTAGTAAGTAAGAATTTGCGATTTTTGTCCAGAAAAACAGAAAAAAAAATGAACTTAGTACATGCCTTTAGATTGTAGACCTAGAACAGCTCCAAGTGAAACTAATAAAATTACCTTAATCAAATGCCATTTTGAAAACTTGGTTTATGACAAAACTCAATGTTCTACTCTGTAAACTTGGTTTGTGACAAATCTCTGTTCTACTCTGTTTTATTAGGCTACTTCCTAGGAACTACCAGCTATTTTTTTTTTTTTCATTGCAAAAATTTATTTTGTAGAGCTTTTGCATGTCTTGTATGAATGATGTTTGAATTATGCTGCTTCTCTTTTCCTTTACTATTTTCACTTCGCTCCTGGCGATCTATTATACCTTTTTCGGGATCCTTTCTTCCTTTTTTGTTTTGTGAAACCTCATGTTGGATTCCATATTCAAAAATATGTAGAACTTGCTAGTATAGATTTTTATAACAAAAAAATTGTTTCTAGACTGAATGCGAAGTCTATTGTGGTTTCTTTTCTTTTTCTTTCTGTGATCAATTTTATTATTTATTTAATTTGAAGTTCTATAAACAAGTTTGTAAGTGTTTGCTGAAGTTTGAATTTTAGGTTCTTAAAAGTAAGCCAAATTAATTGTGTGTTCCAGGCAAAAGACTTGAACCTAGCAGTAGAATCAGCAAAACTGGCTGGATGCAAATTCCCACTAACATCACAAGCTCAAAAGATGTAAGTCCCTCTTTTGCATGCACAGAGTTTGCATTTCATGTACAACTCTTTGCATTTTATGTTTTTTGTACCTTAAAACATAATATGAATGTGCATTAAGGTGCAAACAGTGCTTTTATTAAAGCAAAACAAATTATGCAAACTACCAACTGGATAAATCAATTTATGTTGAATATGAGGGCCATATACGGACACAGCTCTATCAGTGTACATTTTTTAACTAATTATTTTGGTAAATAATTAGACACGAAAATGTTGGATGAATTTCCCAAATTCATGAATGTTTGGTCCTCATATGTCAATAGTTTATCAGGAATGAATGGGAAAATTTATCAGATGTGCTTTATATACCTTGTATACTAGTTGAGCTTGAACTAACACTTTCGAGTTATGCAATGACATGCCATTATCACTGCAATACCAATTACTATTTTACTATCAAATTAATATCCAAAAATTTCAATTCATTAATTTCGTATAAATGCATTTCCACTGCAAAAAAATCACACGTTTTACTGGTGTCAAAGTATAATATAATTTGGATTTTTAGTAGAACCAAAATATATAATTTCCTGTTTGAACAATATAGCTTTAACTTCTTTAAAGAGCAATGGGAACAGGTTTTCTTTGGCATCTTACTTGAGTGCAAATTATAATATGAAGCAGTTTATTTACTAATGAACTTTGTTTTGTGCAGATATACTGAGCTCTGCAGCAATGGCCATGAAGCCAAAGACTTTTCGTGTGCTTTTCGTCATTACTACTCTGGCCTGGATGAGCCCCGCGATCAGTAAATTAATTTGTTGGTTGTGTACTTGTATTACATAAAACTGTAGTTGTGGTAAAATTTGGGTTCACTTAAGTTGTAGAATCGGTTGCAACTTCACTTAAATCAGAAAGAACTTATGAATCCACGAGAAAAAAACATATATTAAAGCAAAAATTCCAAATGCTATGTTAAAAAATACAGAAACGAGCACCATCGTTTGGTCAAAACGAATTGCTGGTCCAATTGACAGTTTACTGACAAATTCCATTTACTCTAATCATTCGGAGAAAATATAACGACAGACAAAACTTCTCTCCATAAACACTTTGGCCAACACATCCACCACACAGTATTTTGTAACTTAAGCTCCAATTCTCTTCTAAATCATAAATTCCTCGGTTAGTTGGTTCCTTCTGCAAAACACCCAAAAGTTACTTACGGACGAGGTTGTGGAAGGAGAGAAAAATATTTTCAAGAATAAAATAAATAAACTCGATACCATTTAACTTCAATCGCGACTGAATATAATTAATCAAACTACTTTTAAATAAAATTTCTTGTTAAACAGAAAGGAAATGTTTCACTAAACCATTGAATTCTAGTGCTTGACAAATCATTACCTGCAAAAATTATTGATAACTTTTAGTGCTTTCCTCCATGCTTGGATTTTGAGGGGATTTTACCATAAGCCTTAAGCCTCAACTGTGATAACTTCAAATTAGCCCCTTGCCGCCTTCTCTTGGCTTTCCTTGACAAATTATCCGTATTAACACTTGATTCTCCAGGGCTTGCTTTTTCTTCCTCCACGACACTTTTTGACGAAGTTTTCTTGCCAGAATCAACCTTTGACTTCTTCCTTTTCTTCTTATCCAAACTTGCACGTAGAAGCTCCTTAGCCCTCATCTTCAGCGCGTATCTTTTTTGTTTGCTTAGTTTCCATTCTTCATCGCGGTAGGGAGCAAGCTTTTTCAAGGAAACATATTGACCCAATTCCTTGTCATCCATCAGTAGTATCTCTGAGGCACTCATGCCAAATCTATTTGGTTTTGTTTTCGCATACTTGAATCTTGTCTTCAGGTCCCCTATTGTGTCCTCATAATCTAATTTATAGTACTCATCCATCATTGCCTGTCTTGCTTTCTCCAAAAGTGCTGTTTTGCGCTTCCTCTTCCGACTACCTTCCTCGGGAATCTTCTCTTCTTCCTCATCTCCTTCTTCATCTCCTCCTTCTGGGAGATCATCATCACTAGTATTCTCAATCTTTTCTTTCAACACTTTTTCCCTTGCAGCCAAAAACCCATCATTAGATCCACTTGCATCCCAGCCTTTAGGAAGCCCAAGCAATTCATCCTCCTTTTCAAAATCCGGCTTCTCAATGTCATCGTTGTCACTACAAAAGTCCGGGTCAGCATCCTCTGCATTGTAATATTTATCATCAAATGCCTTCTTCATCATTCTATCATACTCCTCCGGGTTAAATTCCTCTTCAATTTCTGCCATAGACAATGGGATTAGATCATCATCATTAATCCCTGCAGTCTCCATTATCTTTTTAACCTTCTCCTGTATCTCCTGCTTCTTCAAATTCTTTAAATGCTTCAACTCCTCCTCCCTCTCCTTTTGTGCTATAGCCATTCTCTCCTCCTTGCTCTTTCTCTGCTCTTTCCTTGTATTTGTCTTCTTCCTCACTGATCCCTCCACTTTCCGAGCATGACCCAACACCCTATCTCCTGGATTTTCCTGATACCTATATTCATATTCTTCCATTCTTTCGAGATCTATGTCATCCTCAGAAAGATCTGTGTCCACTCCAACATCCAGATCCTTCCCACTCTTGTCAACCCACATTTTGTTCATGAAAAAGCTTCTCAGAAACTTGGATTCTTCATTTGATTCTACATCTCCACCAAAATATTCATCCAGCTTCTCCTCAAGCTCTTTGTGATCACTATCTACTTTATCCTCTTCGCCCTCTTTCCCCTTTACAGTGAAAAACTCTTCTTCACCATCCTCCAAACCCTCCTTTTCTACAGCTCTCAGAAAAGCCCTTTTCAATTCCTCCTGCTCATCACCATAAGTTTTCTTCCCATCTTTATTAACAAAATGCTCATCTTTGGAAGGCATTACCTTCTTAGCCTTTTGCTTTACCCTTTCATCTATTTCCTCTTCATGGCCAAAATCTGCCCCCTCCTCAATCAAATGCTTTGCCATCACATCCTTCAAATACATTGGCTTTTCAACCCTTTGGTCTTTTGATTTAAGATTCCCCTCCTCGTTACTTTCATCATCTCTGCTATCATCCGTATCAAAAAGCTCAACATCCTTTTGCTTAAGAATAGGATCTTGTTTCTTCACCCTAATTAAGGCACCAAAGAGCTCCTTGTCAAACTTTGTAGAATTACGAAGTTTCTCTTCGTCATCATCATCATCTAATGGCTCAGACTCGGAGTCCTCCTCACCTCCAGAATGGGAGGATGAAGGTGAATCAATAACACCCTTCTTTTTTAATTCCTCAAACCGCTGGAGGTCCTCCCGCTTCTTGTTGTGCTCAAATTTACGAGCATACCCCTCGTCGATATTGATTTTTGAAATGTCATCATTTTCGGAATCACTGCCCTCAAAAAGTTGAAGAGGCATTCTCTACACAGCTTGACAAGGCTAATCACTACAAAATTAATCTCACCAAAAACACAGATCCTCCAAAGATATGCCCAGCATAGAATCTGAAATTTCCATACATATATAAATACCAAACAAGCATTGCGTTAATACAGGAAATTTGGAAAAATCCGGCAACAGAACTTGTAGGGGGTCAAACAAGAACCCGAAAGAAATAGAACTATAATCCTCTCATACAGTAGAACATTGTTTCAAGTTTAGGAACATAACCCTTTTTTTAAAAGATGTCTTTGATTTTATGTTTCATTTTTGTTAGTATTAAACAATTAACCTGTTAAGTGTAAGGAACATCATCAAACAGCTAGAATGCAGAACATAGACTAGAAGAAACGAATTACCCAAGACATAAAATACAGATTAGCAACATAACGAACACAAATCCAATAAAGGTGTGGTTTGGGGACTACATAATTGAGTACAGAACACAGGATAACGGTATGAAGTTTATTCTCATTGAAGTCACATGACAGGGAATACATACAATACAATACAAAGCAAAGAACAACATACAGAAAATGCATTAAAAGTTTGAATTGTAATAAACGATAATTTGATTAACATAATCCTAATAAGAAAAAAAAAAAAGGCTTACTGTGCGTTGACAATGGACGCACCGTAGATGGCTAACTTGAGACGCCGGGAACGGAGCCAACACTGCGGAGAGGTGTTCTAAATAGACAGACTCGCTTCTTCTGAATTTCTCATGCCCCACCAAACCCTAATTGGTTTTTTATTTATTTAATCTAAACTGGTCTTACCCGACCCGATTCCACCCACCCACCCGATCCAATAAATAAATGATTAACGAATTAAGTTCCTAATGATGCATCATTTTATTTAAAAAAATTCGTTATTCAAGGGAAAAAAATTATCTTCTATCTTTCATTTACGGTATATTATCATTAAACTATCATATTACATTATTAAAAAAAATCGAAATAGATATTCAATGATAATTAAAATAATAGATTAAAAATTAGTAAAATAAATAGATTAAAATATTATTATATTATAGATATTCTTTACAGTAAAATAAAAAGTTTAGCTGAGTCAGATTTGAGAAGCTAGGTTAAGTATCGAGACTCAAACTTTTTTACATAGAGGTACGTAACAGTTATCCAGTAATAAAATATTTCACATAATAGATATAAAAGTTATGGTTTTATGAAATATGAGATTTTATTCTTGAAATCCTTAGAATACATTTTCCCCACAACTCGTCTAATTGTTTTCTTTTATATTAGGATTAATTTGAAAAAATAAATACGATAATAAATAGATTAAACAAACAAATGAAACATTGAACAAAAACACGATTGTAATTTACAATTTTAGAATTAATTTGTAAAATAAAATGACATTTTCTTGTATGGTAAAATAATAAAACGAAATAACATTCAAAAGAAGTTAATTGGACATAATAAACTAAATTTACGAAAATAAAATTTCAAACATCGTTTTAATTAAATTTCAATTTTACAATTCAAATAAGTTTTTAAAATAACATCAAATAAATATCAGTTCAATAAAATCTAATTCAACTCAAGTAAATTAACTTACTTACAAATATTTGTTAATAATTTATTTTATATATTTATTAGTAAATTAACTTAATTTATTTCTTATAATAATAAGATCAAAATGTTCACCTCATCCTTTAAATATTATTATAAAAATAATAATTAAAGATTAAAATATCAAAATATATAATTTAATAAATAAATTAATTAAACATTCAAACTATTCAAATATTATTAAATTAATATTTTAACATTTAAAAATATAAAATTATTAACCTGCATAATTAAAAATAATAAATAATTATAACAAATTTTAAAAAAAATTATAAAAAATGATAATGGATTAAATGATCAACACTAGCAAAGCTTGAATTTGCCAATAATCAACACAAGCAAAGCTTGAATTTGCCAAACCATGGCTTCCACAACCATAGTGATTACATGACAATACAGCTTCAAGTAATCAGCATCATGCTATGATACTATTACTGATTTGTGGCTCTCAACTTCCTGAAAGTGAAAAGCAATAGAGCTCCTCACTAGATATCACATCTTTGGCAATCAACTCCTGAATGACCAGGTAAATCCACTAAAATGTGAATTGTTTGTACATACTAACTACAGAGTATTAACCATTTCAAGACAAATGATCATTCATAACACAATCCATTTCAAGACAAAATTAGATGGCCAGAACCATCAAGTAAAATCCATGCACATGCCCCATTTTTACAGCTAAAAAATGGTTAATACAAACATGTTAAAAGGCCAAGCTTTGAACAAATATGGGACACTAATGAGACATTAATCCCCACAACATGCCAAAGTTGAAACAGTTAGCATGAGAAGACTATATAGAAGAGAGATCTTCATATATAGTTTTGATGCCAGGCCTTTCAGAAACTGATCGAATGCATCGCATGGCTATTCCCAGGACCTCCTTCATTCCCTTTTCTACAACAGGATTACTCATTTCTGGCATCAAGGTAGCATCAAAACATTCTGAGCCTCTACCTTCAGCCACACGCAACCTCACCCAATCTGTGAGATCAACACCTCCCTCCTCACTAGATATCACATCACCAGCACACCTTCCGGTTAGAAGTTCCAAAAGTATCACTCCAAAAGCATAAACATCTGACTTGAAGGAGGGCATTGGCTTCTTCGAGGCAGCTAACTCCGGTGCACGATAACCTAAGACACCGGCATCAAGAATCTGTTCGATAGTACCTGCTTGAGTCATGAGCCGGTGAAGACAGTAATCGGCGACACGTGCATTCATATCAGTTGTGTCTAACAACACATTTGTGGCTTTGAGGTTCCCATGAGGGATGGCACGATCAAAATGGAGATAGTTCAGGCCACGTGCTACATCAACTGCTATTTTGAGTCTCTGCATCCAAGTTAAAGGTGGACCTTTTCTTCCTGGTCGATCTGACAATTGAAATTTATAATTAAGTTCAAACTAGAGATATTTAGAATGATAGACAACACCAAGAAACTTTGATCAGTTGCTAAAACGAAATATGATAGGCAGCAGAATTAGAGCATACATAGGCACAAACGGAAGACAAATAATGTAATTGAGTGACAATCTTGTGTTAAAAAGCTACTTGCAACCAAAACTTATTCTAGCATCCAATGCAGAGTAGAAACCATGCAACTACAGATACAAGATACACAGGATTGAAAGGATGGTAATATAATATGTATGGTCCAAATTTAAAATAAGAAAAGCAAACATATTACCATAAAGAAAGCTTGCAAGACTTCCTGGTGAGATGTAATCTGAAAGGATGAGCTTCTCGTGCTGTGTAGGGCCCCAATAATAGCCTCTCAATCCCACAACATTTGGATGTCTGATGTTCGCAAATTTTTTGGTTTCCTTGACAAATTCTTTTCTCTGTTTTGCTACTCCTTCTCTCAACCACTTCACTCTCAACAACAAACCATTCTCCAGAGTGGCCTTGTAGGAAGTACCATGACTACTTCTTCCCAAAACTTCAGCTGGGGCTCTTGAGAGCTCCTCAGGTGTCAATGTTATCGAATCATCAAGAAAATGCAGCTCTCCAATCAACCGATCCGGTGACCTCGTGTCTAGTCTTGCAAGATTTTCACCGGTGAATGAATCACCAGATTCTGGTGACCATGAAAAGTGGCTTTGTTTTGATGGAGAGAACCCCGTTACAGCTGCCATTTTTTCATCAGAGCTGATTACCTCTGATGGCGACTCTTTGCGTGTGGCCACAAGGTCCTCGGCTGAAACAACCAAAGCACCACCCCTATCAGTAGTTCGAACAGGAGCCGAGATAATTGGTTGAGGATGCCTGTGGATATCCTTACTTGTATCATATTCTGGTGGAGATCTTGATATACGTATATAGTGTATGAAGACTGCAAGCAGGATTAATATGAAGAACGCAACCACACATGATACTATGATTATTACTTTAACAATGGTGTTCAAATGCTTCTTCTTGGAACTTTCAGCAGGTGAAGCAGTTGATCCTGGAGGACCATTTGGAAAATGTAACTTAGAATTACCAGGAAAGAAAGATGAACTAGGAAACTTCCTAAAAACTTCTGGGACGAGTCCAGATAGATCATTTCCGGAAGCATTGAAGTTTTGGAGCCCCTTTGGCATGTTATTTGGTAGAGGGCCAGTAAAATGATTATCTGATATATCCATCGAGTCAAGTGAATTCATGTCAGCAATGGTGGTTGGAAGAGAGCCAGAAAAATTATTTCCAGCAATATTTAGCACTTTAAGGCCAGTTAATGACCCAAACTCATCAGGAAAATAGCCATTAAGCTGGTTGTGAGAAAGATCAAGAATCTGAAGATCGGATTGGTCAGGAGAAGATGAGAAATTGATGCCACCAGAGATCACATTATTTTCAAGATGCAGCTCTTGCAAAGAGGGCACTGTGAGCAGACCGGATAGAAACCGTCCATCTAATTGGTTGAAACTAATGTCAAGCACTATCAGCTTTGGATACTGTGTCAAGACTTTTGGAAGGGAGCTGCTAAGAGAATTATGGGATAAATTCAAATAATTTAGACGCAAAAATTGAGGAGTTTCCTCTGGAATGGTCCCCATCAAATGATTGCCACTAAGATCAAGAAATTCTATATTCCCCCATTTCAAAATCCTAGTTAAATTTCCCTCTAATTTGTTGTTTGACAGATCAAGTACAGCACAGCTTCCAGTCAGCAGTGGTAGTTCGCCAGTGAACTGATTTGATGAGAGGTTAAGAGAGTGAAGTGTTGTTGATGTAATTATACTTAGTGGCCCTGGAAAACAAATTGAACATTAGATCAATTACAATGAAAGCTAAGGACTCTAATTCAACACCATAAACAACCAATTCCACAAGTAAAATATGATAAGTGTAAATTCACAAGCAACTAACTCCATTAACAAAATGACAGATTCTTTATTGAGAAAAGAAAAAATTGGAACTGCTAATTTACCAGAGAGATTGTTGGCACTCAAATCCAGTTCAGTTAAAACCAAAGAGTCTCCTTTCAGTAGGCCATTAGGAATAAATCCTGAAAACCTGTTGTTACTAAGCCTGAGGACCTGAAGATCATAGACAAAATCAAATCCAGGCAATTCTCCATCCAACTGATTGTAACTGAGGTCTAACACTTTCAAGTTTTCAAAAACCGGTTCTGCAACTCCACTGGCCAATGATCCAGTAAGCTGGTTGTGGCTTAAATTCAGATGCTTAATACTTTCAGATAGTCGCGGTAGAAACTTCTGCTTGGAATCAGAACTAGACAGCATGTTCTCACTTAAATCAACATAGCTGGCACTCGAGAAAAGCATAAAATCAACATCCAAATTACCTTCAAGCATATTACCATGCAAGTCAAGCTTTTCAAGAGCAGGAATCAGCTCAAAACCTTTGGGAATTTTTCCAGTGAAGCTGTTATGGGACAAGTTAAGAGATACAAGGCTGGTCACCTTAGTCAACGACACTGGCAGCTTCCCAGAGAAAGAGTTGCGGCTCAAATCCAGGGACTTCATGGAAGACATTTCTGACATTGAATCGGGAATTGGACCGGAGAAATTATTTCCAGCCAAAGACAGATTCTGCAGGCTGCTTACTTTACCAATTTCCAATGGCAAAGATGAAGAAAAGAGGTTATTGGAAATATCCAGGAATTCAAGGCTTTTGAACTCAGCAATGCTGCCCTGTAGATTTCCTGTTATGGAATTGTTGGACATGGAGAGTTTCACAAGCTTAGTGAGATTTGAAAACGCACTCAAGTCTGTGTCAGCAGAGAGACCCAAGTTATCAAGGACAACCCCAGCAACATTACCACCATTGCACAAAACTCCATTCCATGAAGAAGGGCATCCATCAAAATCAATGGATTCCTCATTCCAGGAATTGAGCACATAGCCACTGGGGTCGTGTTTGATGCCTTTCTTGAACTCCAGCAATGCTAAAATATCCTGAGAAGGAAGCTGCCCCACCACGGAGAAGAAATACAAAGATAACAACACTAAAAAGCTAAATAACTTCATAGTCTATAGACTCCAGAATATTTACTTTTGTGTGGCTCACACTCGAGTGAACACAGAAAGAGAACTTTCACCCTTGTAGCTCAAAAGGATAAGCAACTACCGTTCACCCCACCAACAAAAGGTACAAATAGAGTTCCAAGATACCCTTCTTAGGTTCTAGAAGAAAGAAAACACAACTTTAGAAAGAACCGAGGAAGCACAGTCCCAAAAACAGAGAGTGGATTCACAAGCTTCTCAATCAACACTGTTGAAGGACTTATTTACCGACAAACCCAAAGGAGGGATTTTTCAAAACCACAAGAGTCCTGACCTTCAGCAAGCAAAAATAGACAGCATTCAGTAAGAAACAATTAACCCAGAACAAAAATACTAAAACAGAAAAGAAAAATGCTACCAAAAGTCGTAAGCTTTACTTGCTCAAAGACCACCAACAGATGAAAACCAGAAGTTACAAGAGAAGCATTGCCCTTCAACAAAAAAATAAAAAATTTACAACTGCAGTGTAGCTTCTTCACCAGAGACCTCCATAAGCTGCATAGAGTAAGTAAACATAAAATGCACTGAAATGAGCCAAACAGAATGTGTGGATGTTGAGAGATCTGACACACAAAACACGATGTTTCTTACCAAAAACGCCTCCTTTGAGCAAGATGTGGACTACAGTAGAAATCCCTCCCCTCAAGTATCAATCTTTTGAAGCAGACAGGAGAGGTTAGCACAAAGATTAGACCTTTAAAGTTTAAAATTCAGAAATTAAGTACAGTACATCAGCATTGTAGCCACAACCGAGTAAAGAGAAAAGGGGGAATGAGTACTGGTTGACACTCCATGCAGCAATAAAGGTGAAGGGACCCAGAAATTTTTTTTGGTGCTAAAAGCTTTTAATTGATGGGTAGAAATCTTTTTAAAACCCGATAACAAAGTGTTAAAATTTTATGAGCAGTAAATGACCCCAAAATATTCTTTAATGAATTGTGACAACAAAACATTAAAAAGAGAATGCCTTTGTCCTTTTTAACCTGTGTCTTTTGGCATGCATGTGACAACAGACTATAGGTGCAACTTAAAATGGAACCCTAATTGTTAGTTTATGAAAAAGGCCTTAAGATAAAGCAGCTTATACACTTCATCCTTTTGAGGTTTTCAGTAGTATCTGCGTTCAGCATTGCAATTTTAGCTAGCATGGAGGCAAGGCAAGGGGAAAAAGGCAAAGCGGGAAGAAAAGTTAGGATCTTTTTAATTTATATATTTGCCCCCATTTTGGGGTGTTAATATTAAGATTTACCCGCCAAAAAAAGGGGGAATCTCAATCTCTCTCACTACTTTCCTAGTGGACGTGAAAAGATTTTATGAAATAGAGTTTAAGATTTATGGGTTAAAGGTTGGAGAGTGTGTGAACAGTGCCATGTAGGAGTGAGGGGTGACCCCACCACTGCCCCTTTGACTAGGGTTTCTTTGTTTTGATCAATGTTTCCAACATAATTCAATTAAGACAGAGTCACAGGCACAGCACAGCAGAGGTGAAGTTGGTGAGAGAATAATGGAGATATGTTAAGGAGATAGGACCATGGATTACCCCTATGCCTATAATGTGGCCCATTTTCTTTTCATTCATTTTCTGCTGGATTTTCATATTTCATCTTCAGTTACAGGTAAAAAACTTATATTATCAATCAGTAAAAATTTATCTGAGTGTTTATACTGTTACAAAACTATAAATCGTGTAGTATACTTTTTAAGGATAATTATTATAAAAATTATGTTAGTTTGAATAATAATATTAAAAATTAATTTGTGATTTGATTTTTATATTTAGGTTTATGACTTATTTTGGTTTTTTATTATTTTTTTACTTAATTAAGTTTCAAATTTTTAAATAAAATTAATTTTAGCTCTTTTTTGCTAAATCCAACTGTGGAAAGGGAAGTATGGTTTGGTTTCTAACTTTCTTTCTTATACTTAAGAAGTTATAATATTAAAATATTAATATCAAATCGAATCGGCTACCACAAACTTATAACTCAATCTTTATATCACTTCATTCAACTGCATTCATCCATTATTACTCGCATCCAAATGAGATCAACCGTGCATCTATTTTTCTTTCTCACCAATTCGGTCCGTTAATTTTTATTTTGTTTTACGCAAACCTTAACTCAACAAAATTAATTTCAATAAAAAACTGATAATATTTTTAACTTCAAATAAAAACAAATGATTGACTTATCGATATTGAATATTAGATAAATAAAATTGTAATCAAAACAATAATTATAATTTTATTATTATTATTATTATTATTATTATTATTATTAAATTGATTTAAAATATTAATATCACGATCGGTTCAGACGTATGGTCAAAATAGTTTGTTTTTTACTTAATGTTGAGACAAATTAGTTTATAATTGTTCGTGTACATCTAACAAATTATATATCATTTGAGAGTCGAGATATCAATTGAAGTTTAAATATTAATATCTCCTTCCATCTTTAATATATTTTTTAAAGATAAAATTGTGACAGAACTTAAATGTTTCAAAACAGACGATACTTATTATTCTTAATGATGACGTTTAAACAAATTTAATTCAAAATAGGAACATTAACACCCATCCGATAACTCTCCTTCAACTTCTCTTAAGATGAATAATCTCTAAACCGAATATTAGTTTGAGCTGAAATTGAATTAAATCGGTTATCCGAACTGGTATCCCAGCATTTAGAGAACATTGGCAGGGCAATGTTTGCCCAAATGATCGGGTAATTTGAAGTGTGGAGTTTTATAATGTAAGTGGGATTGTTGAACTTTATTTTGGGGAAGGGCCCTCAAATTTCAATAAATATTTATCTACTTATACTTCCACGCATTATTTCAAATACTTCATTTATTTCATTCAAGTACCTTTTTATATCTATGGTATCAAATCAATTACTTCAGTTTTAAGATGTTTTGACCTTATCATAAATATATTCTTGATTTAAATAACTCTCTTTAAATGATCATATATATTTCGTTTATAACAGTAAATACAATATGTTTATGTAAATTAAAAATGACAAATATCATTTCATTAAAATCTGAAAATGCAAGTTTATTTCAAAAAAATCAAAACCAAAACTGTACTTGTGTTCAAATAGACAGAATACAAGTAAGTCTTAAAATTGTGTGGTATATAATTATTTCAATGGCCTGTTGTTAGCGCAACAAACTTTTATTCCAAGAATCAATTAGATATTGATTGTTATGTAATTTATAAAATGACGATAATAAAATTAATAAACATATCACATATGTGATTTTTATTTATATAACTATAAAAAAATATTTTACACTCTAAATGGGAAAATTATACTATCGCCATAGGATAATGCAATTAAAAGGTATCATGATTCCACTAGCTAATGGCCTAAAAAATATTAAATTAAAATTAAATAATTTTAGATTTTATTTAAAATGTAAAATTTTAAATTATATATATATATATATATATATATATATATATATATATATATATATATATATATATATATTCT
>Ga0099822_1000674_pt1 | contig 34419 bp, 21 predicted proteins | sample CowpeawhiteBW_FD_76839 | JGI IMG/M metagenome (GOLD analysis project Ga0099822, IMG submission 76839) | Root nodule microbial communities of legume samples collected from California USA - Cow pea white BW | ecosystem: Host-associated > Plants > Roots > Nodule | place: USA: California | collected... | reverse complement strand
TTATAATTTTTTATTTATATTAGTGACTATTTTAGTAACCAATAAATTTTAATTTTGTAAATTGGTATCTAAATTGGTCACTATAGTGACTAACAACTTTTAGTCACTAAAATTAGTTACTAATGAGACACTTTTTTGTAGTGTATGTATATGGTGGTAAGTTTGAAGTTTTTAGTGATCGTAAGAGTCTCAAATACTTGTTTGACCGAAAGGAATCAAATATGAGACAAAAGAGATGGATGGAATTTCTGAAAGATTATGATTTTGAATTACATTATCATCCATGAAAAGCAAATGTAGTGGTAGATGCTTTAAGCAGAAAATCTTTACATGTCTCTTCACTAATGATTCATGAAATGAATTTTTTAGAAAAATTTAGAGACATTAATTTATAGGTCTACCCTAAGCCATGATAAAATGCAATTAAACTCCATTCAGATCACTAGCAATTTATAAAAACAAATCCATGAGGCACAAGAAAGTGATGAGTTCATTCAAAAGAAAAAGAAATTGATAGCTCAAAGGGATAGAGAGAATTTTGACATAAATAGGACAAGAACTTTGAGATTTAAGGATGGGATATGTGTACCCAACAATGAAGAAATTAAGAAAATGATTCTAGAGGAAGCACATAAAAACAAATTAAGCATGCATCCGTGCACAACAAAAATGTATCAAGATCTCAAAACAATGTTTTGGTGGCCTAAAATGAAAAGAGAAGTTGCACAATATGTAGCAAAATGTCTAGTTTGTCAAAAAAGCTAAGATAGAACACCAAAAGCCAATAGGAATGCCATGAACCGTTCAAAAATTTGATTCCATATGGGTTATCGTGGATAGATTAACAAAGTCTACTCACTTCTTACCCATTAACATCATGTATTCATTGGAGAAATTGACCGAATTGTACATAAGAAAAATTGTGAGGTTGCATGGAGTCCCAACAAGTATTATATCTGATAGGGATCCTAGATTTACTTCTATGTTCCGGGGAAATTTACATAAGCCCTTAGGGACTAAACTATCCAATCTTTGGAAAATTTGTTGAGAGCTTGTGTGTTAGAAAATTTTGATAGTTGGGATCGATGCCTACCTTTGATTGAGTTCACCTATAACAATAGTTTCCATTCTAGCATAAGCATGGCACCTTATGAGGCATCATATGAGAGAAAATGTATAACACCTTTGTGTTGGTTTGAGACCAGTGAAAATTTAGTATTAGGTTTTGACATGATTCAACAAACAATAGAGAAAATCAAAATGATTAGGGACAAATTGAGAGCAACTTAACGTAGAAAAAAAAGTTATGTTGAGAAGAAAAAACGACCTCTTGAATTTCGAGAAGGTGGTCATGTATTCTTAAAAGTAACACCAACTACTAGAATTGGTAGAGTGATGAAATCAAAGATTGCTCTAATTCTAAAAATATTATACTCATATATTGTGACAACTCTAATGTGATCAACCTATTTAGAACCCTTATTCAACAACCTATGTACATCGAAGTATCATATAAAAAAAAAAGATTTTGAACATAAGTTTGTCAAAACCCATCATGAATGGGATATCTTCAATAAACCATTTCTTTTAGAATGCTTTGATTTTATTAATTCGAATTTAAATTTGATTGAATCCTTAGATACATAGATACATGATTGGCTAAACAATATGATATCGTCTCAATAGTTCTAATGTATTAGTGAAGTGTAATCATTAAAAAGAGAATAAAGACATTTATTATGAAATAACAAATCCTTAATGCAGGTTTATTCGGGTGTCATGCAGATTTATTCGGGTGTCATGCACATTTAATGTGATAAAAGAGTGAGCATAACTAGATAATTAGAGATGTCAAAATGGATTTCAATCTGTGACTTAATTTGGTCCACCATGCATTCGAGTTGAGTTGGGTTGAAAAAAATTTAATATTTTTCAAAAAGGAGTTGAACTGAGGTCGACTCACTTAACTCATGGGTTAAAGGAGTTTGAGTCAGGTTGAAGGTGAGTTGATCTACTTAACCCACCAATATATTTTTACAATTTTTTTTAATTTTTTGTTATAATTATTTAGTACTTCTAATTATATAGGTTCACAATTTCATATTTTTAAATATTAGAATGTTGCTCAATAATATTCGAATAGTTGTAATGTTTAATTAATTTGTTTGTAATGTTACATACATTGATACTTTAATCTTTAACTATTATCTTTATAATAATATTTCTAGAATTAGGTGAATACTTTGATTCCACCATTATCAAAAATAATTTAAGTCAATTCACTCTTATTATAATGCAATAATTATATAAAATAAATTGTAAAAAACAACTTGTAAATGAGTCAATCCACTGACCTATCAACCCATGAGGGATCAGACCGAATTACAAAATTTCTAACTCATAAAAAAAAGTAATCCGGATTGAGCTAATCCTTTTTTAGCTTAACCCGTGATGAAACACCTCGTGTGAGTAGAATTGACTCACTTTAACACCCATAAACATAACCAACTTTGAGTAGTTTTAATTGAATTTCTATTACAAAAGTTTCATTTTATTGAATGTTCAAAATATTTTTTATTTTTGTCGAAGTACCTTACCATTTAATTTTTTTCATCAATGAAATAGAATGTCATGAGTGTTACTTTTTTTATTTTTCTTCTCCGAATTGTATATCAACTTAGTCCTTATCTTTATGATTTTCATTAATTTATTGATTAACTCACTTTAAAAGATGACAGAAGTGAACTAATGCATTGAAGACAATTAAAGAAGATATAAATGAATTATTAAAGAAGATATAAATGAGTTAAAGATAGAAAGACAAAAATAAAAATACATTAAATATTTTATATAATAAATATTTTAATAAAATTGAATTATAAGTTACCTAAACATTTATTTTAAAAAATTAATAAATATAAATATCCTATTTATTTGTTCTGTCTTTAATTAAAATAACAAAAAAATTAATTAGTGTTTTATAATTATTTAGTTTATTAGTTTGATTTATTTTGATTTCTTTACTATTTTTTTTCTTACAATTTTTTTTTAAAAAATTCAATTTAATCTTCTAATTGTTTATAAAAATTTTCAAATGAATCTATTTATTTAAAATTTTGATTCAATTTAATTCTTTTATCTTTTAAAAAATATTAATTTTGTCTTTTTAAAATTAAATTAATAATTAATTTTAATTACAATTAATATATACATCTTTCTTTTTCTAGAACGTAAACATTAAATCACAAAGTAATTTAATATATATATTTCAAACAAAAAATTAATATATATATATATATAAATTATAATTATAATTAATTATTAATTTTGATTTAATGTATTAATTTAAAAAAAATAAAATTAACATTTAAATTGTAACTAAAATTAATTATTAATTTTGTTCAAAAATAAAACAAAATTAAATTGTTTTAAAAAATAATAAAATTAGATTAAATAAAAATTTTAAAATTTAAATATTTTTAAATAATTGAAGAATGAAATTAAACATTTTAAAAGAATTAAAAAGCTAAAATAAACTATAAAATAATAAAAAAGTTAAAATAATCCAATCCAGTAAATCAATTATTAGAAGAAAAAAAATTCGAACAGTTGGACACTGGTCCTGTAACCCATCCGTACAACAAATCACACACTTCACTCTTCTTCTCTCTTTCTTCTTCTTCACACACACACACACACACAATCTCGACTAAGATCTCTGCTTCCCTTCCACCATGGCCACACTCTTCGACTCTCTCGTCCTCGTTGGCCTCCCTTCCGCCGTCTCCTCTTCCGTCGCCGCTCGCCCCACCTCCGCCAAGCTCCCGCAGTGCATCGGCCTCAGACTCAGACCAACCGTCGCGCGATTTGTGGCAGCCTCCGCTCCCAAAGTCGCCTCACACACCATGCGCGTTGTGCGCGAGGCTCAGGATACCGTCGTCGATGGTCAGTTTTCTTCTTCTTTCGTTTGCTTCGGTATATATTTTTTGCTTTTGAAATCGTAATTTAAAAATAAATATTTTCGTTTTTAACAGCTAATAGATGCAAGTTCTTTTCTTAAAATATAAGAATAAAATGAAATTTATCTAGTTTCAGACAGTGAAACTGAAAGAACTTCAACGTTTTTTTCGTAGTGGCTCATGTTTTCGCCGTAATAATTTAAATAAAATAAAAAATGTAGGATTTTGTTGCTTAATCGTTGGACTTTTGGTGTCGAAATTAAAATCGAAGAATATTTGTTCTAGAGTAAAAATTGGTTGTGGAATTGAAAAATAATCTTTTAAAGAAGTCAGAAAATTTTACAAATGAACTCATGTATAAAATAATTTTAGACTTTGTTAGACTTGGGGTTTGAACTAACGCCATCCGAGAACTTGGCGTAGAAAGTAGTTTTGAAGTATACTAATTGTTAGAATATAATAATTATTTTTCACTTAACTGATTGATATTTTTTGATAGTTTCCTTTGTCTGAATGTCTGGAGTACATTGACATTCGGATATTTGGGTTGGGAAGGGAATGGTCTTGGATTAATGTTAAAATTCTGTAACCATGATGCAATAAAATGGCAGGTTGTGTTAGAAATACTGATTTTGAATTGCCCTAGTGTCAATAGTTCATCTAGCTATTAGCTGTGTTGACGTACGGCAATGACAGATCCATTTTTGGTAGAGTTTATTGTAGATTCATCATGCTAGGGATCCATAGTTTTCATGTATAACAAACTTAGGTGTAGTATCCTAGATGGGGTTAGGTATTATTTATTTTCCAATTAAAATTTGATTTTCGTTTAAGTAGTTCTTGAACTTTTATACCAACTGTATTTCCTCAAAGTTGTCTGTCTATCTTAAATTTATTCTTTTGGGAATTTCATTTGCATTGATGGAATAAACCTTATAAGAAGGTCTTGCTTTTGTGAATGCATGTTATTTTCTCTTATCAATCAACATAAGGACAGATTAAACTCTGCCCTATGGTTTCTGGACCGTCCATTGGTGGATATCGCACGGTTGTTGGCCGACCAAAGTGGGATGGATGAAGAATGAAGATAATGACCAGAGTTCAGGATGTTCCAGTCGGTCCCAAAACCAGGATAAAGGATAAAATCTTGATGACAAGGAGGGAACACCCGCTTGAGGGAGAGAAAAAAAAACAAGTCTCACCACCATTAGACAGTGAATGCTTCTGGCAATAAGTTCCTTCATACTTCTTGCTGCAACATTTTCAGTTTCATGACTAGTTTCAAGCCTAGGTCAAGGAAGAGAGTTGTACTAGGCCTTAGTTAATCAACCTAAAACTTGTCAATTCCCGAACATGGATCACATGCCAGGTTAATGAACAAATATATACTAGATTGTTTTGTTTGGACTTGTGTTTTCTATTGGTCTGTCTGTGGATTTTTTTATATGGTTCTCATGTTATCCATTTCAGCACATTATCACTACAATGCAATCAAATTCTTGTGGATACAATCTCTTTCTGTTCACTTCAGGAGAAATTTTTGAATATTTGAGAAAATACCAATTGAAAGTTATGCCTGGTTGAGAGAAATACTAATTGAAATGAAATAATTTCTGTTATTGTCAATTACAGTGGCTCCTATTACTGATGCAAATTGGCAATCCCTTGTCCTTGAATCTGATTCTGCTGTTCTGGTTGAATTCTGGGCTCCATGGTGTGGTCCCTGCCGAATGATTCACCCCATAATTGATGAGCTTGCAACGCAATATGCTGGGAAGCTGAAATGTTACAAACTCAACACTGATGAGAGCCCTTCAACTGCAACTCGGTATGGAATTCGAAGCATTCCCACTGTTATGATCTTCAAGAATGGTGAGAAGAAAGATACAGTTATTGGTGCTGTGCCCAAGTCAACGTTGACCACAAGCATAGAAAAATTCGTTTGAGGTGGTAAGTACAAGAGGCCATTGCTAGAACAAAAGCTGTTTTTCCTATAACCTCCTTTTGTTCTTAGCCTCGTCTCTTTTAAGTTTCGATAATTTGATTACTCAAATACTCATTTACTCTTCTGTACAGTTATTGGATGCAACCTTGTTTTCTGTTTTTTAGATTATTCTAGTTACCAATAAGATAAGTGAATTTGCCATTGAATCATGGCAAAATTTGAATTGAGTTTTCATATTTTTCTGCTTCTGTTTCTTTTCAACTTTCAATGGACACCGGTGAGATGTGAGATATATGTGTATTTAAAAAATTAGATAATTCGTATAAGTCTTGGTTGTCGTGGATATATGGATCAGCAAAGCTCAAATGTAGTTAATTAGGTTTTATGTTGTGATTCTTTAAGCATAATTAGAATTTTAGGTTGATAATCTTTCTGATAAAGGTATACATTAGAACTCAGCATGGTCAAATTCTAATACAAATAGAAGAATAACACTTCAATTATGAGTATGAAAGATGTGTTGTCCCTTTTTTTGTTAATTACTTATTTAAAAGAAAACTAAACAATTATGTTTTTTAGAAACAAAATCTTGATAGAACTCATTTCACCGATTTTACAGAAAATATGTTAAATGTTTTAGTTAAACAATTTAAAACGGTATAAAAAATTAGTGTCCCAACATGCATGAATATTAACCATATAAATTGTAAGTCAAGTTCGATATAATTATTAAATCATTCGAAGTCTAAGCATATCTAACCGTCTACTATGAATGTTATTTTTAGTTATGAATACATTTGAATCAACGATTAAAAGTATGTTTGAATCAAACATAATACTTTGGTTTGATTTGAGCACAAAAAAGTATGAACTAAATTAAATTAAATTATAGTTTACTTTTAATTGATTTTGCAATTTTATTGTATAAATTTTTATTAATAAATGTATCCGGTCTTATCCTTTGGGCCTAATATTATATTATGATTAATAACTTTATTTTTTATTTTACTATAATTAATATTTGTTATTTTTAACATTGTACAATATTATATATTTTTCTTACACATATTAGTATTTTCCTTTTTCATTAACAAAGGAATTATAATAAAATATAACGAGATAAGAAGTATCTATGTTTTGTCAACAAAAGAAAACAAAAAATAAATAAATATGTTTACACTACTCATTAGCCTAACAAATCCCAGCACACATGTTTACACTACTCATTAGCCTTAACAAATCCTACCACACATGTTTACACTATTGCACGAAATTTAAAAACAATAAACATCAAAACATCAAAGTGAGTCATTTTGTATTATTTCCTTTCACTAATATTTTATTTTGTTTTACCATTTTTCTCTTTCAAGGTTAATTATGTAATATTCATACTACCAATATAATACTTCTTCTACCTTGTTCATATGTTAAGCATATTGTGTTATCCTTGTGTCACAAGTTTAATGGCATGAACCAAGTTAGGCGGTGATAGAAGTTGGACAAAAATTTTAAGGGTCCAAATTATATTTTTTATATATAAATTATTTTTTCTAATTCAAAAAATTATTTTTTTTCATTATTTTTTCTATTCAAAACAAATATACATGATAATAGACTCAAAAAAATGACAATAATATATATGAAAGTGTGATGTAAAGTTTATCATCAATAATAATATATCAAACAAATCAAAAGTTACCTTTAGTTAAGAACTAAAGTTTGTTGCAATATCCCTTTTAATATAAATTATCATTGTATTTGCTAAAAATTTAGTCTATATTTTTTTTTCAACATGTTCTTGAGGATGCTTCCCCGGATCATGTTCTAAAGTATTTTCAAATTCATTATATGTAACTCTAGGAACTTTAGAGAGTTATTTTCAATTTTTTTCAATTTTTGGATTATCGTTAAGTTTCTCAAGTTTAGTTGATGTAGACGCATCTTTTTCGTCTTCATCACAAACCTTCATCTTAAAAAAAATCAATTCTTTTAATCTTTATCATAATTTTCTAATATAAATTTGTCACCTCTCACCTATCTAGGAAAATATAAAATTATGAATACCCCAAATTAAATCTCAAAACCAAGACTCAATATTTTAAAAAATTAACTTCTAAATGATTAGCTTCCCTTATCTTAAAATATATTCCTAATACTACTCTTTCCTTACAAAGCTTCAAGGCCTAAAATAACTTTATCTACACAAAGAAGAGTTTGAACAATAATTAGAGCAAGATTTTATGATCTATAATCGATAGAGATCTGCCTAGAGGGTAGAAAAGTCACACGCAAAAGTAAAACATATTGCTTTGAAATAAAAATGGTAAAAAATGAACTTATTCAAAACAAAAAATTGTTCGATCTAAAATGTTCCTTAACTTATCAATTTTGTCGTGGTGTAATTTGATTTTGAAAATGATAAGAGATTGAGGTGAAAATTGAGATAAAAAGAAGAGAAGAGAAGAGAAAGAGATGGAGGTAGAGAAGAAGAGAAACCAAATAAAGAAGTAAAAGAAATGATAGAAGAGAGGGAAAATGTAGTTTTTAAATTAAAAAAATAACTTTTTAAGCTAAATTAATATAAATAATATAATAATATGTATATATAGTTTTTAAAAATATATATGGAAAATTAAAAAAATAAAAAAAAGCATGAGGGGTCATAGCTCCCTCTATCATATAAAAGTAATGTCCTTGAAGTTAGGCATATATATTTAATTTTTCACGTGCACATAAATAAAATAATAACTGATATAATGATATTTAAATAACTAATTTTGGTTTGGTTAAGCTTGTATTGATTTTTGAAGTGTTAAACATCAAATTGAAAAGAATTTATCAATTTTTAAGATCGATTTTCAATTATTTTTTTAAAATAATTCAGTTTTGAACATCTCTATAATCTATTGTCAGTATTTTAACGACTAACATTGTTGCTACTCTTAACACATCTCAAAAGGTTCCTCGCCCACCTTGATTTCTTAGTCTCACCTTCTATCATTTGTGTAACCTCTTATAAATCTTCCCCTATCTTAGATTGGATGTCATCACTAATTGAATTGTAAGGCTCCAGTCAATCGATATTTTAGGTAATAGAAAGCCACACATGCTGTGTGATCAAAGGTGGATATGTAGACTCTTGAATTACTTTTTTGGGTGACTCCATTGCTACATGTTAAAGTAAAATCTAATAGACCCTTATACCATTGATTATGTTTTTTTCAACAACAAAGTATAATAATGAATATGCTCCGCCTATAAGATGTATGTATTCCAAATAGATCTTGTCTAATAAATACAACAAGACATTGCAACCTTTTCTTTATCTGATAAGTGAAGTCTAAGATGATACACATATATTCTTATTATGCCCAAAGATATTTTTTTTTTCATATTACTACACCAAGAGGATCTCTTAAAGCTTACGTTTGCATCAATGATCACTTGAAAGACACAATAAAGTTGCTTTGCGCCAACAACCATCCTAACATGCCTTATGATAACTCTAAAAATGTTATATGTCTTATACAGTCTCTTGCACTACTATAATTTGGATAAAAGCACTCTAACCTAGGTTGATAAGCAATGCATGTTATTGGGATGTTGTATAGAGAGGATATATATGTTTAATGATCCACAAAGAACATTTAATGCATAGTTATGTCTTTGTGTGGTCAAACTCAAGCTTGAAGATGAAAACACGAGTTGAAGCTTCTCGACAAGGAAAATGGATTTGTAGTTACTACTTTCTTTAGAGCTCTATATAAAACAATCTCTCCATTTGAAGAAAAGTTAGAGAACTAGAGTTGTCAAAACACTACCAATCTTAACCCCAAAACCTTAAAACATTTGTGCCCCAATCTTCAAAAGAACATTGCTTATGTTCCATAGCTATTTAAAAGAGTGTACAACCTTTGTATTCGTCATAAGATATAACCTCTCTTTCTATTGAGCAACCTTGTAACCTTTTACATAACTTTCTTTGTAATACATTGTGTTATACTCAAGAGTGGTTGCGTTCTAAATAATATTTAGTGGTTTAGCAATGAGTAGTTGTGGTCTAAACAATACTTGAAGTTTTTAGCCAAAACTGGTTAGATTCCAAAGAATACTTGGATTTTTAACCAATTATAGTTGCGTGTTCAAATAATACTCGGATTGTTTTAGTTTGGAGTGGGTGGGGTCCAAATAACACTTGCTTGTATACTCGCAACATTAATTTGCTTAGTGAAATTCAATCAACTGATCACAAAAGGGATACAATATGCATGGTAGGCATGGTAGGAATGGAATTGAGTTGGTCACTAAAGGAGCATCTCTCATAAGGCTTCCAACCTTTCTCAAAGAAGACTTTCCTTAATGGAAAGATAGGATGGAGATGTATTTGAAGTCCACATGACCAAATGTGGAAAATCATTACAAAAGGGGATATCATGATTGATACTACTAAAGAATATTGGGATCAAGGCATGTTCTACTCCATGCCATTGAACAAAAAGGCTAATTACACTATAATTTATGCATTACCTAAAACTAAATATAAGAAAATGCGTAGGCTAAAGTGGCCAAGGATATATGGAATTCCCCCAAGATCAATAATAAAAGCAAATTGTTACTCTCACACGCTAGTACAAATTGTTCACCATGAAGGATGTTGAAAAGGTAGACGATATGCTTAGAAGGATGCAAATCCTTCTCAATAGGCTATAAGCCTTGGGCCAAAGCTTTTCAAAGGCTCAAATAAACTTGAAGTTTCTAAACAACGTGCCAAAGATGTGAGAGCCTAAATTAACAACCCTTGAAGATGCTAGTGATCTGAAGAAGCTCACTTTAAGATGAGCTCCTCAGGATTTTGAAGTGAATGAAGCACATATGCAATACCAGTAAAAGAAGAAGCTCTAAGAACATATAACAACCTCCTTTAAGCAAGATCTGCACCAAAATCAGAATACATCAGACACAAGGATGTTTGGGCCTTCAAAGCTTTTCTATTGAAGCTTTTGATCTTGTTTATCTATTTCGAAATTAAATAGTATCTAATATAGAAACTATTGATTTTATCTTCTCTTAATGTTCAGACATTCTTTGCTAAAGGAAAAATCTTCAAACATACTATGCATATATCATAATCAGATATAATCAAGGTATAATCAAGATAAATCAAATAATGTTAGTCATTTACAAAATATTTCTATACATAGATAAAATAACTTTTGAACATTTAAAACAATTACAATTTCAAGATATAATTTCTTTCATGAAATCTTTTAATTCAGATTTAGTTATTTGGATATATTTTAAATATTGAAACTTAACAATTTCATTTAAATAGAATAAACTATGCAAAATAAAAAATTATACGAGCAATAAAAATAATTAACAAGTGAAAACAAAATGCATCAGACGAGGTCCTATAAACACACGACTTATATATCATCTAATTAGTTCATCTCTTTCTAGTGTCGGATGCTTGTAGTGTTTGATGAATTTAGCTTGTAGAATCTAGTCAGTATCAAAGGCATACTTGATAGAGTTTGCTTTGTTATATGATCATACGTTAGCCATTTCAAGAAAATGCAAGATATTAGAGTAAAACATCTCAACACAGATAATCAATTTTATTTTGAAACAATTTATCAATAGAATTCATTTCTATTATAAGGTATAAGTGTTAGATGCTTTATGACAATTTGTCTGGTTCTTTTGTTATCATAACATATTCAATAGTTTTACAACTTGAGAATTTTCATATGCAAGAATAAATATATTATATGAATAATCAAATATATTTTCATTTACACATAGTATTTGTTATCTTCAAAACTAATAATACCATTCGTCGTTATTGTATAATGTTTGTTATCATCACAACTACTTAGAACTTTCATTGGATGATTATTGTATATTTTCTGGTCTTATGATCAAGGTGAAATATAAGTCTATTAAAACACTTTCAAAACATTATTACCCGTGTATAGTGCGTTATATAATCAAAACATCTTAATGATGTATACGATCACAAATAATGTATGATAGCGAATATGATGTATATATGAAATCTATAAAAAATATTTAATGTTTCTTCTTGAAATCTCCTTTTTCCTTCACCTTAATTTCTCCCCCTTTTTGTCATCAACAAAAAGGTGTCACCACTGTTGTGAGGCAGAGAATGAGTAAACCAAAACTAGAGGTGTTAAACTTTTGAAAACATGTAATTTAACTTGATAGACTTAAGATATCAAATTATCATGTTGGACTACAACACAATATTAGAGCTTTTTCCACAATTATCAGAACTATAATATCGAAATAATAATTTAATAGCAATACATTCAGAGAAAAATGAACATGTAAATGTAGATACGAATAATTAATATTAAGTAATACATAAAAAATGCAAACAACAAACATAATTTTCTTCGATGTTTCCATCCTACATGTATACTTTTATATGATTTTTCCCTATATGCATATTTCTACATACTTGTTTCCTATATGTTTTACAGTTATAATATTTAGAGTGCGCCATTGCTATACTAATGGTAGGATTTAAGGTTTTCAGCATCTGGGTATAGGGTCATTGTCTTTGTCCTACAATGTTTGCAGTTATACATTGTGCTTAACTTCAATTGCACAAAGCTATTCAACATAGGTTATCCTGTCTTCCCTTATTCCAACTTGTATCAACTATTGTACTACGATGATTACCTCAGATTTTCTGATCATGATCTCAGATTTATCCATCACAACTTCAAATTAATCTTGAACTTCTACTACATGACAAAACATAATGCTTTCCTTTTATTTGCCAAATGTCGTTGAACTGCAGAATGAGAGCATTATTCTTTTCTCACATGCTATCTGTAGCATTTTTCTCAACAGAGGATTGAATGCCAGAAGAGGTAGCCTTATTAAGATCATAATGACATTCCTCTTGATTTCTTTTGTATTATAAACTTCCAGAAAGAGAAGCTAGGTTTCTGTAGGAACATAGTTATTATATCGTCTGGTGAAAATTTGTTCAGTGTCTAAGATAGATAAACTAAAAAGCATCTTCCTCTTTGAATACGTAGTCTATCATACATTGAGGACGAGACTTCTGCAATTTTTGTTTTTAAAATCTTTTATTCACTGCCACATATGCTGGTACTCCAAAATACTAGGAGGCAATAAATAAGCAACGAAAAAAACATACGCCAGCCAAAACAAAGGCTTTTATGACATTCTATGGATAATAAGAATCGTCTGCAACTAAAAACAATATCCATAACTATGCGCAGCCATTGTTATAATCAGTAATGAGTACGATATAACTCAACCATACATGCCACCAATATTAAGCTATAAACAAAAAATAATACATTCTAAGACTTCATCATGTCTTGAAATTTTTCATCAGGAATTGCAGCAGTCTCAGGCATTTCATTCAACGGATTTTTCTCCTCTGCTGATGGAAATACTTTGTCACAGTCCTTAGCTCCAATTTTCGTAAACTCTCTAACAAGTATGTCCACATGAGCAGATAAAGATGTCCTAAACTGATTTGAGCAGCTTTTGTCACCTTGATCAACATCCTGCACCCCACCTTTGGTCGAACAACCTACTTGAGCACCATCTATGTATGCTTTGCATGCCACCAGAATATCATGACCTCGACTGCAGAATTGCCCAGCCACAAAGTCCTCAAAATTCTGAAACAAAAAATAACCTCAATGATCCAATTCTTTAACCAAAAAAATCTAAGTTACAGCTAAAACGTAATTTGCAAAACATACACACATATATATATGCACACATACATACATAAAGAAACTCCTTGATTCTTAATAACTAACTATTCATGTATTTCCAAGGATCTGCATTTTAAATTAACACTTCTAATACGGGGAGAAGGATAAATGAGAAATCCTCTTTCGATCAAAGGAAAGAGAAATTCAACAAATTCTTCACTCGTCAAACAATTGTCCATTTCCCTAAATATACTCAGCTGGTTACAATACAAACAAAGAGATCATAATCACCCACATGGTGCGCAATACTGTTCATAGAGAAAGCAAAACAGAATTAGAAGAAACTTAAGCTGCTGGGCAACACACCAACAGGAGTGCTTCGACCAGCCAGAGGCCTTTTTCTCTCTAATGGACCTAACAACCTTCGACAGATTAGGCCCAGCTGTATACTCTCAGATGTGCAATCTCAGGTACACACCAAATAAATTTATGCCAAAAAGCTTGAAATAACTCATTCACAGTCGCCTGGAAGGTACATGGGGCATTGATAATCCAAAAGGGCATTTCTAAGAATTCAAAATGATTCTGCTTCGAAAGTGTCCTCGGGGTCCAATCTGATTTGATGATTACTGGAGCACAGGTCAACGTTGGAAAAGGTGCAGGCTCCAGTGTATTTCATCTAATAATTCATCCACCGTGGGAATGAGAAACTTGCCTTTTACTGATAGTGCATTAAGTGTGTGATCATCGGCTCAAATCACCAAGGCTCATCCTTCCTTTTCACCAAAAACATTAGAGAAGAAAATGGACTAGTGCTCAATATAACAATACCCTCAGGTAACATTTCTTGCAACAGAGTTCATGATCTCTTTCTGGCATTGTAGGTAACAATATAGCCAAACACCGACAGGGCAGTGTATGGTGGATGTGATGATCATGGTCAAGAAGCGGGGTTGGCCATGGGTTATTTGTAATAGGTTAGAAGCAGAAATGAGAATGGCCATCAGGTCTGGATAGAAAAGGGAGGGATAAAAATAGAAAGGTGAAGTTGGGATCAAGGTTTTCGTGGAAACAGAAGATGAATGGGAGTATGAAGTAATGGTGAAAGCATGAAATGAATCAGTAGCATTAGTTGCTACAAATCTACAAAACTAAGCATACGAAGCAATAGTGAGTTGTGGATGTGGTGGACCCCATGAGGGTCACCTGGTGAAGATTGACTCTTAAAATAAAGGGAGAACTCATCAAAGGTAACATCTGCAGACACAAAATAACAGTTAAGAAAAGGAGAAAAACATTTGTATCCTTTTTGTAATCTTGTAAACTCTAAGAAAACACACTTATGTGATCTAAGAGAAAGCTTGTCAAGACTAGGACTGAAATTGTGAACAAAATATGTAGACCCAAAAACTCTTAGTGGTAAGGGATGAAGAGGTTCATAAGTAAATAACATGGAATGAGGTGTGTTATTCTTTAAAACCGAAGAAGGCATGCGTGGTGGGTCCATAACCCACAGGTCCCTGGATCAGGTTCAGGCTCTAATACCATGTTGAGAATAAAGAAAATAGGGTTTGAGATTAATCTCCCTTGTGTATAAACCACACATAGGATAATCTATTTATAATAGAGAAAGATACAATTAAAAAGAGTAACTTAATAAATAGAGTAAATAGAAGATATTGTTTGATATTGTGATTAACAATATCTTAATAATATCAAACAATATATAAACAATATCTAACAGTAACTAAGTTAATTCACTCTCTTCACAATTTCAATGCTTCTTCTCTCTTTTGCAAAATTCTGCCAACTAGTTCTACTCTTGATTCCGCTGTAAGTAAGGAAGATAAGCTGAAGGGTTTTGGCCATAAACTACCTCATAAGTAGTAGCTTTTTTGGTACTGTGATAAGTTGTATTGTCCACCTTGAAAAGCCATTAAATTTGTTTGATACCACTGATGTAGACAATTCTAGGAAAAGGAATTACTCGAAGAATTTAAAGTATTTGGGATTCCAAGGGAAGAATGGATTCCAAACTGTACTGAATTATGAGTATGAAAGATTTTTGAAATTTTAGCAACGAATCTGAATTAATAACTCACATCATCACTTCCCTATTTAGAGCTAACTCTTAACCGTTTCTAACAACTACAACAACAGAAAAACAGAGAGTACCCGACTATACAAAGTCAGGGCAATACTTTACTGAAGCAGTTCATCATTTTTTGAAGGCATGAGACATCAATGAAAGAACCAACAGATAATGATGAAGGATAAATGAGGAAACCTCTACCAAGCATACGAAAGGTCCTAACAGAAAAAGAGAAATCCAACAAATTCTTCCCTCCTGAAGAAATTGCCCATCCCACTGAATATACTCAGGTGGTTACAAGCAAAGAGATTTTAACCACACACGTGGTTCGCAAACATGATGGTTCACAGAAAAACAGAATTATGGGAAATATAACACCAGCAGCAGTTCTTCAACTAGTTGGGGAGCCTTTTTGTCTCTAATGGGCCCAACATCCTACATCCATTGACATATTAGGCCCAGTTGTATACTGATCAGCGTGGCCCAGATCAACTTTTTCATTAACACAGAAATGAACATATCTTAAGTGACTATGGGTATGCTGATGAACAGATAAATAATACATTAATGCACCATGTTGTTCCCAAATAACTATACAATAAAGTGTGCTATGCATGAAATATGGGATTGATTACATGATAAGACATTCCATCTGTGTGCAATAAGGTATGAGTGAACATGACAAGGTACACTTCTTCAAATGATAAAAATTGTTTAATATATACAAAAATGAAATGAGATATTTCAAGAATCACACCTTTGGAGGTCTTCTCATGATATACACCATTGTCCTCAATGATAGGATGAATGTGTTCTCATTGTAATGCAAGGAATTAAATGCACCCTCTTTAGAACCCTTTAGATGGGCAAATCCAGGCTCATTATAGTATGGCTCTGAATTCAGGATTAGACCTTGTATAGAGACCAGAACCTGCAAAATTGTTGAAAAACCTGGCAGCCACTTCTCATTCTGATGACCAGACCAGGTGTTAAGTAGACTAAGGCAAACTTTGCCAGAACTATATAAGTTTGGGTTGAGTCGAAGCCCACAAGAGTGGTAGTGGACTTCCTGCATTGAAAAATGCCCCTTGGTTAGACTTGAAAACAGAAAAAAGTGAACATGAAAAAATGTGTATACAGTATCCTCAACCACTGACCGGGGGTACATTGGGATAGCTACTTGGGAAGAAAACATCAAAAAAGAAAAGGCCATCATGATAAGGTGTTCCCTCTGCTCCAATAATTACTGCCCTCAAAAGATCTATTCTTGACTCATAAACTCTGACAAATATTGAATCTGATCAAGATAAATAAAGTGTCAAAGAAAAAGCAAGGGATTGCCCGAAAAGCATGCAGCACATTGCTCATAATCATTCAAAACATAATATATAGCCAATGTTAACTTCCAGTTTCAGACCAAAATTGTATCTGGGCTCCACGAAGGAAAATAATGTATCATTGTTTCATAAGTGCATGATTGTGTGTGTGTGTGTGTGTGTGTATATATATATATATATATATATATTAAAACAATGAAGCCATGCAAATGGTCTTTTTGTATGACAATAAGTACCCTTATCGTATTAATAACAATCACAATCATACCAGAAGATCCATCAGCTTGAAAGGAAAACAATTTAATAAAATACAAAGTGACTTGATGTAAATTATTTTAGGCACTATTGCAGGAATATTAAACAAACTCTCACCCGGCAAATCCTTCTCCAATGACTTCCACTCTTCCTGGATTCTTTTAGCACAATTCCGTGAAACCTGTTCAGGAAATAAATTGACATTAAGCCTAAATAATTAATATTAAAACTGAAAAAAAAAAAGGAATGCCTTAAATGGTTACCTGTTTCATGGCACGGCTATAATTAAGAAAGTAATGGTCTGAAGTGTCTTCAATAGTGTCAAATTGTTTAAAGTTTTGAAATTTCCTCAAAATTTCATCTCTGGCTTCATCCGATAATGTAGCAACAGCACTATCGGCAGCTGCTCCATTACTTCCATCTCCCACAGGATAATGAACCCAAGAGTTATCAAACAAGGGCTCCGGAGCAGAGTTAAAAGGAACAAAGGGACCAGCAAAACTTGATTTAACAGTATAACTAGAGAGTGGCTGATGAAAATCTTTCTTCGACCACATATCGTTACTAAATCCAGCTCCAGGAAAATGAAATGAAGATCCAACAAAATTTGAATGACTCAAAGTGTTACTTCCATCTGCTGTCTTAAAATTTCCAAAATGTCCCCAATGTGGTACCTCACTCCCATTTGGCAGTTTCTTGGCCTCAAAATTGTCTACAAAGATGTGGCTAGCTGGAGCATAAAAAATGTTAGCCTTCTTTTTACTCTCAGAAGGTCCTGTAAACAAATTAGATTTAGATGACTTCATTCCAAATGCCAACTTTAACTTATGCCTCCTGTGTTTTGAGGCATTTGATTTCTTCTTACTCAGGCAATTTACCAGAGGCGAAGATAACTCTACTCCAGAAGGGTGCTGAATAATAGTATTCATTTTAACTTGCAAATTAGAATTACCTGAAGAAGGTCCTTGGGTTTCAAGGTTAGAAGGCTCTAATGTTAACAAAGGCTGAGATGAATCAGTCACTTGAAAATTGTAAGCACCAGACATGGTCTGAGACCAAGAAGGCAACGGATGATTGTTAGTGTTCTTCGAACCTAGATCATACTCTGCCATCCAAGGAATAGGCACCTCAATTCCGGAAGGTATATCCACATTATCAAAATGTGACTGTATTAAAGCAGATTGGTCTGCATCCATGTAATCATCCGAAAACAAATCAGAGTAGTCATCATCATCACATGAACTGTCAGAATTATGCTCATCAGCTGATCCTGATTTATCCATAACATCATCTAACAATTCCTGAAAAAAGATTTCCAACAAAATTTAAGTCTTTCACAATGTTGGAAAAGATAGCAATAACCATTTGTGAGAAACAGTAAGTCGTATACCATATTTTGATGATCACCATAATCATCATCAATGGTTGCTATCGCCTTCCCCTTGTCAATTTTACCAACTTTATCACCAATTAATACTAATTCAGTAGAATCATTGTCGTCATCTGTGTCGATCACATCATGCCTTATGGCCTACAAAAGTAAAATACAATTAATATACAAGTCTATTTAAATCCCATAGTCATAATTGAATCTAAAAAATAAAACAGAAAACTATATAAAAGGGGAAAAGTTTTTATTGAAGTGTATGTAAATTTAATTAATTCAGTCAACTTGAATATCTCAGTCAAAAGTATGAAATAAAGCGACACTGTTCAAAATTTATGATGTTGTAAAAAAGAATTAATCAGCAATTGAGCATGTTAAGATATTCCCAGCAATGATACAACTGGAGAAGAAACAACTACACAATTAGGAATTGCAATTACAAATATGTTAACAGAAAACAACCCAAATTTAAATATGAACATAGCTTTATATGGAACAATACCATAGAAGTTTCAGGGGAACAAAAGAAAAGAATGAAAACGCTAGACAGAAAAACCTTTTTAAATCAAATTATTTGGCAAACTTGTTAATTCTTGGTTTGTTGAGCAACCAATCAATTCATGTCTTCCAACAATAGCATAATTCTGTCAAAATTCTTATCTTTTTCGTTTTTCTAAAGCGTGACTAAAACAAAACAGAAGAGAAAGCAGATATGATCACGACCACAGTGAAATCAAATCTTAGCTAAATCACCAACCATTGGGCCAAAAAGTCCTAAAACGTCAGCTAATCTTGGTAACAAGAGTGCAATCAGTAGGAAAAAACCCAAAATCTCAAAAGTTGGTTAACTTGGTAGCACATGAACCTACCATATCAAATAAATGTTTGCCACACCATCCAAAATCAACATTGTTTGTGAAAAAATCTACAGAGCGGACCAACTTGGGCTGATAAAAACAATTTCACAACCAGACTAAAAATGTTTACACTCCGGAGACTAGACTGAAAAAATGAAACAAAATGAGAGCCAAAAATGTTTTCTTTTTCCCAAAAACAACATCACAAACCAAAAAACACAAATTTACAATGTTACAATCAAGAAACTATCCCCCTCTTGAAACATAACACCAACAAACGAAGCTCGTAGCACGCAATCCGAGAAAACTCGAACTCCATCAAATGCATGCCACCGCAAAATTCAAAAAATAAAGCCTTTTGGAAATCAAAAGCGTCAACTGAAACCCAAATTGATCAACCAAAGCACGATCATCATCCAAAACCTCATATAAGAAGAAAAACTTCAAGAATTTAGTCAGAGTCGAGCTACATAAAACAATTTCAAAAAAAAAGAAAAAAAGAAAACCAAATTAAATTAAAGAAAACGAATTAGTGATGATACATAGACAGAGATATATAGATATATCTATAGAATCATATAACTATATAGCTATATAGTTGCATACCTCTTCCGGCTTCATCGAATTGGGAGTGTTGCTAGTTACCGGAGGTGGAATCTCGTCCATCTTCCGATGAAAACAGCTTCGGAAACGGGAACACAGTCGAAGAAAACGACGGCGCTTCAATGCAGAGAACCAGGAGAGTGCGGAAAGGGTTATTACTGGGAAGTGGAGTGAGAAGAATGCTGGTGGATCGTTTGATGGAAATGCGAAACGGTGCGTTTGATGAAGGGAGACAAGAGAGAGAAAGAAAAGGGAGAAAACGCAAGAGGAGAGAGAGTAAGAAAATGATCCAATGTGAAGAGAGACGAGGCAGGAGAAAGGTTCTTATCGAAGGGGGTTCGCGCCTTGTCATGAACATTGACATGGCCAGCAACGAACAACGAGTGTGGGTGTGTGTAATTTATATGTGTGCGCGTTTTTTTCTTGTTCTTTCGGTTGATGAGCTTTCGAAAACAGAAACTTCCGGAATTTAAAACTGTAAAACTACTTTTTTTTATCTTCGGTTTTGCACTTTAAAAATAAATATTCTAATTCACAATGGACTTGGCATTTTTTTTATTGAAAATTGAAATATTTAATTTTTTCTTAATTGAAATTAAAACTTTTAATAAAGCTAATATATTTTAATATTTTTTTATAAAAAAGAATTATTGTTGACTTTATGGAAAGTTTATTATTATCATCAATCGTTTTAATTATTAGAAAACGTGTTAAATTTAATAATTTCAACTTATATTTATGTGTTATTACCAGGACAATATATTATTAGAAGATACTCTGATACTAAAATCACTCCGGAGTCGTAGTCTCTTATGTCAGAATAGTAACGTAAAATATGTATTGTAAGATGTACCTTTTGTACTAGTGTTAATGGGCCTTACCTGGATGGGCCATGATTTGGCAAGCCTAATTACTTGTTAATCTTGATAAATTGTATAATCTAGGGTTATTTTTCTCTTATAAGATTTGACTGACTTAATTAGCTAGCACATTCAGGTACATGTCATCCTATTGGGTTGTTATGTGCACGACTAGGCCGCCTACCAAGTGGTCATCATGGTTAGGCGGTCTTTGGTCGTCATCTTGGGATCAGGTGTTTGAAAAGGACGGAGATGAGTAATCCTTTGCCTAGAGGGAGGACGGTTAGCGTGCCATTTTAAGGTTGCCTCTTGTAGTTGTTCTATCCTGAGTGGTGAGGATGAGTAATCTAGTTGTTGCTCCTAAGGTCATGTGCCATGGGGCAGGGATGGGTAGTCCATTAAGTTTATGATTCATTTTGATTCTTAATTTTTTTTTATTCAATTTTTAAGAATATGTAGATATGTATGTATCTGGTATAAAATTGAGTTATTTTATTAAATAGGTTATTATATGGTTAAAATAGAATATATAAAAGTATGTCAACTATAACTATGTGGTCAAATTGAAAACAAAAATTCTTATAAAATATGATTTATTAAAAAAAAAGAAACAACTTCAAAGCATTAAAAATTGTTTCATTTATTAGTACAAGGTGGCTCTGGAAGAGGTAAATAGAGCCTATAGACATTTGAAATCATTTCACACAAACATAATATTATAAATAAATTGGAAAGTAAGGCAAAGAAGAATGCACACAAGAATTTATATTGGCTCTCCTCTATCTAAGGTTACATCTAATCTCTTAAGCCTCATTCTTAAGAGATTCACTAATAAAAATCCCATAACTAACACGAATATCAACCTTCAAGGTTATAATGGGTATCAACTTCTCCAGGTATCATGAGTTTAACCCTCTCCAAACATGAGTATAAACCTCTCCAGGTTACAATGACTATCAACCTCTCCAAGTATCCTTTCTCAATCTCTCCCTAAGATAGAGAACTCATAATCACAATGATCAAAAAAATCTCTCACGCATAGGGTATAACTTCACTTAGTAACAAATTTACAATGGTTTACACACAACCCAATATCACTTTATACAAAGAGGAATATGACTCTAATCCTCACAAGGTATTCTCTCTTTTATTTTCTCTTCATATGACAATTTTCCATCACTTTAGTATTTGCTCTCGCATTCTTCTCTGTTTCATCATCTAGGTCTTGGTACTTATAGTCGCATTGTACATTTTGACTGTTGATGCATATTCAATTAAGCATGTCTTCAATATCTTCTTTTTTTTCATTTAAAAGTTCTTGATATTGCATTCAAAATATATTGCTTCTTGTGAATTATTTCTTCATTCCTTTTTAGCCATTGAACAATTTGAATTTGAAATACAATGCATTGTTGCTTCAATCTTCTGGAGATTCTTTTGCAGTCTTTGATCTACAAAGTCACCTTTCACGTGATTGGTTGATAAATATTTGACAACAAAGACAATATTTAATCAAATAAATCTTTTTATATTTGATCAATCATCTTTGATATTCTTCAGATTAAATCTTCAATAAAATCTTCAATCACAATATCTTCAAATAACTTTCTCTTTCTTGACTTGACTAGAAATTTCGACATTTTCTTTGATCAATTCAAACTTGACCATCATATCACCTAGTGATTTAACATTTCTATTTCATGTTATCTAAACTTGATTCATCTAATGTTTGTCTTCTTTTGACTTATCTAGTCATTCTTCCGTTGGAGTCGTATAATGGAAGAACTTTCCTAATAGGGATATTCAACATTTAGCTCTATGAGTTTAATTTCACTTGTCTACCATTAATACTCGTCTAGTGCCTTGTGTGCTTGCATTGACTTTTCTAATGTTTTGCTTTGGCCTATATAATGCTTGTAGAAGTCTAATGCCTTGTTTTATATCATTGACTCGTTTGGTCAATGAGTATGCATTGTTGAATGTGTCTAATGACCTTTATCATCTAACAACTTGTGACTATTCTAACTTAACATTTATGGCTAAGCTTGTTTATGCTTCATTTTCTTTATGTTTGCTTCAAACTTTAAGTTTCATTTTTCTCTATGCTACTTGTTCTTTTGTTATGTTTTTACTTTCACTCATTGAACAAACATTTATCCAACAAACATATATATTCACAGCAAAGAACATGGTTGCCTAATGGTTATGTTTGTGCATCTAACAACATTTGACCTAGTCAGCCTTTCCTATGTTCAGTGTTTATTTAAATATATAATCGTAATCATTCTTAGTTATCTTGGAACATTGTTATCTTTCTTGTTTCATTCTAAATTTTATTATCATCAAAACCTACTTATTATCAGAATTGGGGTTTTCCAGCGTCGAGCCCCACTAGAATCGTGTCCAGCGCCACAAAGACAAAAAATAACTAGTGTTGTTGGGGAGTTTGGGGTCGGGCTCCAATATACATGGTCGGGCGCTAGAGAATCCAAGAAGCCAAGGTTGGGTGCTAGTTTACAACATTAGGTGCCAGAAAGCCCAGACTAGTCCAGGGGGCCAGGGTCGAGTGCTAGTACACAAGTTCGGGTGCCATTTGCAACAAAAGTTGTTGTTTCACATTTTTACTTATAGTGTCGGGCGGTGGAAGCTGGAGCAGGGCGGTAGCGACCCTAATGTATCAAAAATGAGTATTTAAATATGATTCTCGCGAGTGTAAAAGGAGTTCCTTATTTTGCACGATGGAGAAATACTTTTGGGGTGCTTGGAGAGCCTCTTGGAGGTTGCTAAGGGTGTTGGGAAGCTCTCCCACTCCTTCTTAGCTCTTCTCCTCCATTCATGGTGGTTTTCCCCCTTTTGGGATTGGAGAGGAAGATGGGTTACAAATTGGAGATGGAGACGCGAATGAGAGGCGTAATTGGAGCAGTAATTGGAGCATGAAGCAGTTGCCAAGAACGTTGTGAGAAGGTTTGCCTTCTCTTTGGTTTCCATCTTGTCCCTATCTTTTCATTTTTTAAACCCTAGGTTCTCCACCATAGAGAGCTAGACCTATTTGTTGAGATTAGATGTAATGAACTAAATTCTCGTGTAATTTGTGTTGTTAATATATATGCTTTTCATTTCTAGTTAGTATTTGATTTATGTGCTTAATGTTTGTTATGGTTTGATCACCCATGGCTTGTTTGTGGTTCTTGAGGTGTTGAAAAATGTCTTTTGAATCGGGAACTGAAATTGAATACCTAATGGAGCTTGTATCTAGGGATAGAATATGATTCATTAGTAACCTTAAGACTCTTGAACTTAGTGCATGATTTCACTTGTTGAGGATTCGAGGAATTTGAACTTGATGAGTTTTGATAGGCTCAAAGTCTCTAGGAATAAGATTTGAGTAATCTTGTGAGTTGATTTTGACTTGAATATGGAATTGAGATGGTTTTCAATGCATGAGAATGAAGTGAATTAATCTAGTCTTGACAATTGTAAATACTTTATGTTAATTTTCTTGTTGCACACCAACTGTTTAATAAAATACCAAAAAGATTTTCTTTGTGTTTTTGTGATCTTTGTTGTCTACTTGGGTTGTGAATTGCGAGAGTTGTCATGTGTTGCATGAAGTCCTTGTGGAGAGAACGATATTTATTACTTGCTACGTGCAATTGGTGCACTTGTCATTTTCCATTAACATTGTCGCCTATTTCTCCCTTGAACTTTGTGTTCTTTCGTTTCATTTATAACTTTATTGCCTTCACTATTTTCACTATCACTCTCAAGCTCCATGTCTTCCTCAATCTAATTTCTATTATTCTCATCATTACTCTTTTTCTCACTGTCATCACTATAGAGTTCTTCATCACCCAACATCAATCCAGTTTCGATTTGTTCTATATATTTTCAACCCTAATCCCAACTCTTATCTTCTTCAAATAAGATGTATTTACAATCCACAATTCTCTTCATTTTAGGATTTAATAAATGATAACATTTTGACGCATCACTAATACCTAACATAATGCAAGGAAATCTTTTATCATCAAGTTTACCTCCTATGGCATCTAGTATGTGCATGTGAGCTAAGCATCCCCAAACTCGAAGGTGTTTAATAAAAGCCTTGATTCTACTCCAAGCTTCTTGTGGTGTGATATTTTTCATGACACATGTGGGACAATGATTCAATAGATAAAATGCCCAATTTACTACTTCAGGCCAAAAGGATTTAAGAAAATCTTTCGCTAAGAGCATTCACCTTACCATGTTCAATCTTGATTTTGCATTTAGCGACTATGTTTTAATGTAGCGTGTAGGTTATGGTTAACTACTATTTTATATTGCTTTTGTCATAGAACAATTTTGAATGTGTGAGAGTTAAACTCACCTCCCCTATCTGTTTGGAGGCATTTGATAAACACTTTAACTTTCTTTTACACCATGTTCTTGTAGGACTTGAAACATTCTAACGCTTCAAATTTTTCAGAAAGCAAATTACCCAACCTTTACAACTATAGTCAACAATAAAGCTTAAGAAATATCATTTTCCACTATTGGAGATGAGTTCTATGGGACCACGAATGTCTGCATGTATGAGTTCCAAGACGGTGTTTGCATGCCATTTGCTTATCTCAGGAATTGGAATGCAACGTTGTTTGTAGTCAAGTCAGACATCACTATAAGAGTCGAGTGTAGGTAGACCATGTACCATGTTCTATATTTATAGAGTTTTCAAGCCTTTATAATGTAGGTGACCATACCTCTAATGCGAGAGAGAAGCGAGATTAAAGGAGATATGTAGACATTCTTCAAGAGGACTGATGAAGCTTTCATTAAATATAATGAACATATGATTTGTGGTCATGTTTGTTTCAACGATCAAACTTTTATATGGATGATAGGTATTGCATTTTCCATTTTATATGAGAATGGAAATACCCCCTTTTTGTAATTGCCCGATGTGTAACAACAATTATTCTATAAGAGAACTAGTGGCATAAAGACTAATATGACGCTTCATGTGCCTACAACAATCACTCAAGTTATTGTCACATTTTCTAAAATGCTTAGCGTCAAACATTATTTTGATGAAAACACCTTTATCACCACACTTGTGGTTAAAGCACCTAGAGTCCAAAAACCATGTGGCATTCTTGTTGGTTCCTTTTCCTATAGTAGCCATTAAGAAAACTCTTTTATGTCGTCTAGTTATGTATAATTTGCTTCTTTGTTCCATTGGGAACATTCATACTAGAAATGCCTAATTGGTGGCACCTAAAGCATTCCACAGTTGCCTAGGAGAACGACTATCTTCCTTTGCCACTTGAACAACATTGGTAGGATCCTATACCCCTTCTTGAAATTCTACCTCAATTGCTCTTAGATGTTAGTACTTACCTATTATCTCTGTTGATGCATTTAAACTTTTTTCATGGATCACCAAGGAACTTTCTAGTTCATCAATGGATATGGTCTATGTGTCTCGTGACTCCACAATCAAAACCACCACATAAGTCAAGTCAGTTGTCAAAGTTCAAAGTATTTTTTCAACCACTTGGAGTCAAACATATTATCTCCATTGATATACATTTTTTTTGCCACTTCCATTATTCTAGCAAAATATTGCGTGCTAGTTTCGATGTATATCATTTCAAACACCTCAAACTTCTATCTCAATACCTTAAGCATGTACTTCTTTAACCCTTAATTTCCTCAAAATGTACATTTTAGTGAATCCCAAACAATTTTGGATGTGCTTTTGTCCAAAATTTGTTCGAAAATAGTCTGTTTGATAGCTTGAAAAGGTAAGGTTTGACCTTATGATCCTCAATTATGAATTTCTCTAATTGTTCCAACTATGCATCTGCTAGAATGGTGTCGTCCACCAACTCTTCAACACCAACTTTGACCAAGTTCCAAAGTTCCTTGGCATGAAATAGATTTTCCATCAATTTACTCCCACGGTCATAGTGTTGACCATTAAATTCAAGGATTTTGGTGAAAAGTTTCTCTTTATGTATTGTCAAAATTTGCAATTCCGCACATAAGTGACAACTCATGTATGAAGCCTAATGGGAGCTCTGATACTTGTTTGAAACAATATATGGATATATGTATGTAGCTAGTGCAAAACATAGTTACTTTATTACTACAAGGCTATTATCTAGACAATACATTAGATAGAGCTCTAGTCGCATAAGCCTACACAAATACTCAGTTTTTTCTATTAATGCAATATAGAGCTAACCAAAGATCAGTTCACAGATATAACAAATCAATTGAGTAATCTTTGAGTGTGTGATGTGTTTTGGAGGGGAAAACTTAGTAAAACTAATATAAGACAACATAATATAAGGCAACCTATTCTATTTGATTCTTAAATAAAGGTGGAATGGATGAAATGGTGAATGGAGATTATAAAGATGCATAACTATTAAATGAATTAGGGGTGGGCATGGATTGAATTTAAATCTTGATCCAAATATTTGGATCTGGATTTAAAAAAAATCCAAATATTTGGATCAAGATTTAAATCCAATCAAAATATTTGGATCAAGTTCAAAATCCAGAATCCATTTTTTATAAAAGAAATTTAAATTGAATTTTTTAAAACTTGTGTCATTAATGCCCAGATGACCCGGATGGGCCCGACGACTCGGACGACCCGGACGGGCTAGATGACCCAGACGAACCCGTCCAAATAGTCGGGCCCAATCAAGTAGTTGGGCACGTTCGATTTGTGGGGCCCATCTAGGTCGTCAAGTACGTCAAGGTCGTCAGGTCCGTCCGGGTCGTCGGGCCCATCCTCGTCGTCAAGCCTGTTCGTCGTCGGGCATGTCCGGGTCATCAGACTCGTTCGGGTCCTCGAGCCCGTTCGAGTAGTAGGGCCCATCCGAGACGTCAGGCCCATCTGGGTCGTAAGGCCCGTGTAGGTCATTAGACTCGTCCGGGTCGTTGGGCCCATCTGGTCGTTTGAGTCGTCAGGTCCATCCGGATCGTTGGGTCCATCCGGGTCGTAAGGCCCGTGTAGGTCGTCAGGCCCGTCCAGCTCTTTGGGCCTACCTGACCCGTTCGGGTCTTTGGGCCTACCTGACCCGTTCGGGTCTTTGGGCCTACTTGACCCACGTGACCCATTCGGGTCTTCGGGTCCGCCTGACTCGTTCGGGTCTTCGGGATCGCCTTACCCGTTCGATTCTTCGAGCCCACCTGACTCATTCGAGTCATCGGGCTCGCCTGACCTGTTTGGGTCTTCGGGTTCGCCTAACTCGTTCGGTCTTCGGGCCCGCTTGACCCCTTCGGTTCTTCAAGCTCGCTTGACCCATTCGGCTCATTGGGCCCGTCTAGCTCATTTAGGTTTTCAAGCCCGCTTTGCCCGTTCGGATCTTCGAACCTGCTTGGCTCGTTCGAGTCTTCGGGTCCGTTTGGTCCGTTCGGGTCTTCGGGCCCATCTGGCTCGTCGGGTCATTGGGCTCGCCTACCCCGTTCGGGTCATCGGGCTCACACGAATTTTTTGGATCATTGGGCCCGATCGACTCGTTCGGTTTGGTGGGCCCGCCTAGCCCGTTCATATCTTTAGGCCCACCCAACCTCTGATGGTCGTTGAGCCTGCCCGATCTGTATAGGTCGTCGAGCAAGGCCCGTCCAAGTCTGAATTTAACTTAGTCCATCTCAACCTTTAGTCTAACCCAACTAAAAATTTAAATTGAAAATTTGGATTGAATTTTTTGGATTATTCATATTTAAAAATCTTGATTTATAAAATGGATATCCAATCCATAAAATATATAAAATGTAGATTATATTGAAATCTAGATCCATTAAATGGATTTTAAATGGATTAGATTTTTAATAAAATGGATTATAAATGGATTGGATTGGAGCAAAAGTGAATTAGATCAATAAAATTAGATATTTTGCCCACCCCTAAAATGAATGATAGTCTAGCCTCTGAATCTACCTAAAATGATGCAGAATAGCATGCACAAAAAGTTGTTTAACGAAAATCTTACAAGAAACCTAAATGCACTAAAGGTGTTTGATGGAATGTTTGAGTGAATGCATTTGGTTTCATGCAGAACTGAGCTACAGAACCAGTCCCTACACTAAATGCAACTAAACTATATACTTATTTCCTATTGAACATGACTAAAATTGCAGATGCAAACTCAAATGCCTATGAACTTGAAACTAAGCTATGAGATGAACAATGTCATGAATTGATGAAATACTAGTGTGTATTAGATGTTGGAAATAATTTGGAACACTCACGTATTACTAAACACAAAATTGAAAACCACAATTTCGAATTGAATATGAGAATTGCAGAAAGCCCCAAATACGAACCTTAATTAACGGTAAAAAATGTAATTCATTGAATTTTGAGTTTTAATGTGTGCAAATTGAGTTTAAGAGGTTCATGGAAGCTTAGAGAGCATAGAATAAACACAATGCAACAAAGAAAACACATAGAAAATGGAATTTCAAATGAAACCATACCAAATCCTAAAATAAACTCCAAATCAATTTTTGTTTTTTCTTCAACTGAACCAGATTATGCTTTTGATTCCTCAAGAGCTACTTTGCGCATCTTGAGTTTATATATGTGGCCACAATGTGCTCACTAAATCTAAGTAATGACTATGAAGTTACCACAACTAAAAATTTTACAAAAGCTTAATCAAATTAACCTTGAACAAAAAGCAAAATTTGATTTGTGCAGAACAAATAAAGATGAAACACATATGCATTGAAATTTAAAATGACTAAACGATGCAATTTTTGGAAACAACTGAACAACAATGTGAGTTAAATAAACCACAAAAGAAAATTTGCATTCACAACCTATGCCTTACTTTGGAATTCAAATATCATGAAAAAGAAAACTAAAAGTAAAATTAAGAAATCTGAACCTCAATTATCTCTACCTAACTATGTAGTGCAGAAATTCTTAAAAGATTCAGAAAGACAACCACACAACGATGAACTTCTACAACAACGTGCTACTTGCTGTCAAGGCTCCAATCCTTTCTAAGTGTTTTTTTCTTTCTGGGCAAGTTTCCAAGAACTCAACTCTCCTTTTCTGATTTAGATTTCACCACTTATATGTAACCACTTGCTGACTAGTTCTACTTGATTTTACAGGCTACATTTACTTCCTTCAACTGGTGAATCTTAATGTTAATGCTTCACCTTAGTTCAATTTCATATCTTGGTGTAGTAAGTTCCAGGGCTAGCAAATAATGTTTATTCTTCTTGACTTGCCATAGAAGGTTGTTGCACTCTCTACAAATGTCCATTGGAATTCCTGACCTGCAACAACCACTATAAGCTCATGCTTCAACATTTAGCAAGTATTGGCTAACTACTAGCTGATGAGGTTCAATGCAAGTCCCACTTTTTTGCTCTTCTTTAATTGCCTCATTCACTTTCAATTGCACATCACCTTGCTACCTTGGTAGTACTTGTAATGAATGGAAAATAAATGGTCGTAACAAGCTATTTATTAACTACTACATTAGTTGCTAATATAATGAAAGAAGTATTAACTTTTTTAACTAAATAACATAGTAAAAGATAAAACATATTTAACAACAAAGAGGGAAAATAAACCTACCTATGAAAAGGAATAGAAGAAAATAAAAGTCTGAAAAAAATCCTAACTAAAAATAAAAGGTGAAAATATTATTCTAATGATAAAATAACAACTTAAAAATTGAAAATAAATATGCAGATAAGCACACAACTATAAGCAATACTTAAACTACTAAAAAATATTTATGACTAACTAAAACTAAAGTAATGATGCTAATATAGTAAAACAAGTATAAAGGTAAGAAAAACTAAGAATTTACTTATTCTATCAATTAAAATCTATACTAGATCAATTAAGACCAAGAAAACCTAAGACAACACTTGATGGCTTATCCCCTAGCATGGCCAAACACTTTCATGTATTCCTTACTCTATAAATAGAGGTGTCCCCCCATGTATTCCTCATTTTGAGAATGATAATGTTATGCTGGAAAAATTATTTTTTAGCCATACTTCTTCTCTTAGTCACTTGCTAGAGTATCCTAAGAGGTCCCTTTAGCACCAATTTCTCTAGAGTTGGCCTAACCTCTCTTAGAGCTCCACAAACCACCTTCATCCCACCATTAAATCATTCAAACCGAGAGCCATTTTCTCTCAACACTAAGCTTCTGCGAATCCACCATCCACCATAGTCACCATTTCAAGCTTTGGTCCAACCTAGCTTGAGGAGGAGGCTATCATTTGGTATCAAGAGCTTTGGTTCTACAAGAACTAAGTTTCTTGTTTCATGTGTTTTTCTTTCTTGTCTTGTTTCCAAAATCAACTTCTTTTCCACACAAAATTGTGCTGGCAGCAACGTCGTCCATTTTCAAAAAAATACTGCAGCTAGCTCAGTGATCCAAAAATTTATTTCTTTATATCAAAAGAAATTCCTTTGAGTCTAGTTTCCAACAAAAAAAGAATGAACACATTTGGAGTTTTGTAGAGAGAGTTATGAGCAAAATAGTCAACAAAGGTTAGATTTGCCAACATCAGCGTTTTTCATGCGTTTTTATGTTTAGGCTTCCATAGTTTGTGTTGTTTGTGTGTTTTTATGTTTTTTGAGTCTTGCTTCATGTTACCATTTGGTCATCTCATATTTATTGGGTCATTTTTATTTTCAAATCTATCCATGTTGTCTAGAGTCATGTTTAGTACTTTTAATGACATTTTCTCCTAGTTTTGAGCTTTCAAAAATCACAAAAATATATGTTCTTCTTTGTTTTCAAAACTTCACCATATACCACCTTTTGAGTGCTTTTTATTTACATATTTGAGTTCATATTTGTCATTAGACCATTGGCAAATTCCTAGAGTTAAGTTTCCTTTATGTTTGTTTGAGTTTCATGCCCTATTTTGATTCTAGTAGGTTTCTCTTCTATTTTGGCTTCTTGAACCTTTGAGCTACCAAAAGTGTTTTCAAAATCAGATTTGGCATGGTAGTGGGGTGTGTGTTGGTGCTGGAAAATGTGAAAAGAAAGAGAAAAAAAAAAGAATCACAACATTGGGTACATCAAAAGCAAGAAAAAGTAGACAAGCAAAAGCAAAAAGTGAAAAGAAAAGTAAAAAAAGGGACCACTACCACCATGTAAGTACTATAATGTTGATTTGGTGGGCTGATTTACTTGATATACATGCTTTGTCCAACAACCAAGCTTCATGCATTTGATGCAAACAAAAGAGTGTCAATAGTACACCTTTGGCTTAAGGCTTCTAAAGACAAAAAGCATCATTTCTCTAGTATTTTCTTTTTGGTTTTTGTGATCTATTCTAGAGCTTTTCTTTAGGTATTTCTTTTGTGTGTCTAACCTTTGTTCTTAGCCTTTATTGTCTTGTTTGTCTCATTCCTAACTCATGATTTTGTCATCCTAAAATTCCTTTTGAAGAGCTTAGTTCATTTTTGGCCTTTATTTGCTTTATCCTTGGCATTCTACTCTCGGTTTTGGAATTGTAGTGTGGTTTAGGTGTAACATTCCAGTCGAATATTACTAATTTAAATAATTAAAATAGGGAATAAGTGTAAAATCACAATTATGATAATTCTTTTTCCCAAAATGGGGAAAAATTTTAAACATTTATTATATCACAATAAACCAAAATCCACAAATTATAATTGTCGATTACAAATTCTGAATCTAGTAGATAAATGTTTACAAAATGTTTAAAATCCATAAAACAAGAAAACATCATAAAGGCTTTTTCCCAAGCTAGCCCCTCTCCGAAACTATGCTTCACCAACAACACTTGCAACATCATTTGCTCCCGTGTAATGAGTTACACGATCATCGTCAAACACAAGCAGATAGGGTGAGCTCAATAGAATAAAAGTGCACTACACAAAATAATAAATAACCATTCAATATTCCAACACTTCTAATTCTCCCAAGTCTTATCACATAGTATACTATTCTCTCACAACAAGGTAAGAGCATTTCTTTTCTTAAGACTCACAAGCCACAACCCTTAATCCTTGACCTCCAAATCTTCCTCTAGACGCCTCTTGATTCTACATCCTGTGATGATTACATTGATCGATCTTTGTTGTCACGAGTGTCTACTTGCCCCTCCGACTATAGGCCACAACCTAATATTCCACATGCCGGAATAAATTTGTCACGGCCACAATCCGTAACACCAAGTGGAGTTCTCTAATACGAACCGCAGTTCGTATTTGTCCCAATACTACCAAACTTGTCGGATAACACCAAGGAGGGCAATCTTCTAGAACCCATCCGTACGAGTCACGATCTCACAAACTCCACTAGACTTCCAAAACCACCAGGCTACAACCTCGAGTAATCACGTGTTACCCCAATACAATTTGCATTCATAATTGGGTCCCCAGTAAAGCATCACATCAAAACCTTCATCCAAAACTGTGTAGAATCCTCTTTGAAGTCTAATTCAGCACCTGGAACCGCTTGGCACCTCATTCGCATCACCTAGTGAAAACTGGTTCTAGATCATTTGGTAGGACACTTGGCGCCGTCGGACACTAGTCCACTAGATTTTGGTCCAGGCCCAATTCTACAACACACCTCCTAGCGGGACCACTTGCATTGTCAAGCGCCAACTCTCAGGTTTTGCTCCAGAGTTCACTATGTTGCCTATGTCCTGGCTGTTTACACCGTTCCGCCAGACGCCACACTAGTAACTGGTAATTTACTGGTTTTTGGCACTCTAGAATAGGTTCCAATAAACCTATTTACACAAGACACTCAATTCACGCAAAATATTCATCCATGAAAAGTAAATACACTTTCATATCTTTAAGTTGAACTCAAGTACACTATATCACATGGTCATACATAAAACACAATCATATCATTGCTTTCATACATCCCGGAGAATCACAATAAATTCACCTAAAACCATCAAAACAAAGTGTTATACCCAATACAAAATCCTAGACAACCAAACAATATATAAATTAGGAAGAACACATAACCATTACCCCCAAAATATCGCACGGACAATAAAATAGTAATAACAATAATAAAAACAATAACAATAACAATAATAATAACAACAATAATAATAAAACGAAACAATAAATATAAAAATAATAATAATGAAAAGAGTAATAAAATAAAATGAAACAATAATACTAATAAAACAAAATAAAAAAAATAAAAAAATAAAATAAAACAGTAATAATAAAAAATAATAACGATAATAAAATCTCAAATAAAATAAAACAATGAAAATAATAAATAAAATAATAAAATAATAATAATAATAATAATAAAATAATAATAGTAGTAATAATAATAATAATAAAAATAATAATAATAATAAAAATAGTAATTATAATAATAATAGTAAAATAAAATAAAAATAAT